>OGOX01000314.1_pt1 | contig 38978 bp, 37 predicted proteins | sample 1552761 | NCBI WGS metagenome assembly OGOX01 (sample SAMEA2580212, study PRJEB22360) | human gut metagenome | biome: human gut; feature: human-associated habitat; material: faeces | place: Denmark | collected 2008/2010
CATTATACCCAGGGCGATGCCCTGGGCTAGGAGCTTTTGGGCCTTCAGCCCGTACATGAACCATATGCGAAACTTCAATTTTTGATTTATTATTCCCTAGCGCCGGATATCTCTTTCCTCCGCTAGGCGTCCAGGCGGATTTCGGGACGGGTTGTTTTATATTTTATTCATTTGCGATTTCAACAGCCTGATTTCATCCAGGCTTAACCCTGTCATTTCTATAATAGTGGTATCATCTAAGCCCTTTGCCAACATCTTTCGGGCAATCTCAAGGCTTCGTTGTGACATGCCTTTTTCCATGCCTTCAGCTATTCCTTCTTCCTTACCTTTTTGATATCTGTCATCCAGGAGGGTTCTTTCAACACTTACTGAATCCCAGAACTTGTCGTAGGCTCTGAGTTCGGCATCCGTAAAGCCGGAAATTTCCAGCTCTTCTACGGCTTTTCCAATCTCCGGGTCATTGAGCAGGTCAGCTGGAATCTTCTGTGTATTGGAATTGATTTCCGTGAGGAAACGGAGCCACAACACCATCATGCGCTTGTCGGTGATGGAATGTGGAGTGAACTTCGGAAGTTCTATGAAGGTGAAATGCAAGCCTTCGATGACCTTATTGCTGTCCTTGTCATGCACGATTCGGTAGTTGTGGATGAAATCTGGAGTATCATGCGCAAAGATATCATTCACAAGATTCAGGGAATATACGGGTTGCAGTTCACTGTATTTTCCTCCCTTTTTAGCCTGGCTCACATAGAGCTTTGAAGCATTGAACAGTACTCGCTGCTGGAAAGCATCAGACCATTCCATCTGCATTTCCACACAGAACTTTCTGCCTCTTGCATCGGTGCAGAGTACATCCACAATGGTGTTCTTGCCCCCTTCGAGCTGGGGTACAAGTTCTGTAGGCAGATACTTGATTTCGTGTATCTGCTCTTCTTCGCTGAGTGGCAGGAGTGCGTTCAGAAGGCTGATCATTCTTTTCGGATGATTGCCGAATATCTTCTTGAACGTAAGGTCTGCCTTAGGATCTAAATACTTCATAACCATCCGTTTTAAAATTATATAGCGCAAAGTTACGACTTTATTTTCAAACCTGCAAGAGATTTCCGTGAAAAGTTTCAGAAAAAGTTAGGATCCCATATTTTTAAGGTAGAGATCTGTGTAAATTTGTGAAATCTGTGGGACAAAGAATAAAATCCCACAGATTTCACAGATTTACACAGATTCAAGGCTTGGGGGGATTACAAATCCCCCGGCTTAATAGGTCGAACCTTTTTTTACGACGGATAACATATCCGTCGGGACGGCAAGGTCGAACCTTTTTTACGACGGATAACATATCCGTCGGAACGCCTGGGGGATTTCTGTTATTTCTTCCTCAGAATCTTATCCAGGCTGGACACGATATACCCTGCGGGATTCTTGATCTCGTGCTTTCTCTTCGCTGTATAGGCTGCCAGAAAGCACTGGTTCACGGCATCCAGGTCTGACAGAGTGAGGCGATCGCTCAACTCCTCTGCCACCTTGTGGCTCACGTTCCAGTAGGAAGAGGTGAGGAGCTTTCTAAAGTTTAGTTTCTTCATTGCCAGCTTTGTTCTGTCTTCATCGCTCAGCATATCTGGGTCATCGTTGCGGTACTTGAGGCCGAAGATTACCAAGCAGCCGTATTTGCCTACTACCTGGTTACGGGTAGTCTCTAGCGTGTGTATCACGATATAGTCGAGACGGTTCAGCTTGTAGGCATTTCTGATCTCTTCTTCGGCAGTAGAAAGCTGGGTATATTCCAGATTCCCCGTGCCGCGATATTGGGTGTGGCTGGTGAGGAGCGCAAGGATCTCGGGAGGCGTAAACTTGGTGTAGCCCTTCTTCAGTCGGCTCTCTGTCAGGAGATAAAGGCAGCGGGAAGACTGGTGATGGAATGACTCGTAAAGCTGAGGCGAAACCTTGAAGTAGCCCAGGTCCAGGGCGAAGTAGTACTGAGCCACGGGAATCGGCATCTCCAGGATGGCTCTCTTCTCCTGACCCTTCTTGGTGTAGTCAACGAAGTGGTAGAGGTAGTCGAACTGCTTGTAGCACAAGTGGTATGTTCCAGGATTACCAGATTCTGCGACGGTGTAAGGGATACAGACCGGCTTTTTGCCTATGTCGATAAGGGCAGTCTCCAGGTTGTTGTAATGTGATTTGGTTGCTTCCAAAGCTCTGTAGGGTACTTCGAAACGTAACATATTTTCGAGGTGCTCGAAACCATTGAGGTCCAGTTGTCCATGGTGTGCGTTCTGGCTGATAGCCATTTTGATCTGTTTCTGATTGTACACGTCAAGTCTGAAGATGTACTTCTGTTCTTGCGGGCTGTAGCTGTGATGCAGGGCGCAATGAGTGCCAAGCTCTGTGGCTTCGGCTACGTTGAAAGTTAGGATCTTGTTCATTGCTCGTTGTTTTATAAAAGTCTATAAAATGGGGGTGGCAATGAAAACAAATCTGGGGGATGCGAAATCTCAAATGGACCAAAAATATTTTGGAGCTTTTTTTCTGGTCCTTAACTCAATTTTCACATCAGACCAGAATTTTCCCATGTCGCACCCCCGTATGAATTGTTCATAGAGAATGCGCACGAAAAATCTAGCCTGAATTTACAATTGAGTACCCCATGCAAGGATTTAGCTCCACACCTTACAAGGGATTTTGAGATGTAAACTCAGCATTTATCATGCTTGGGCATCCTGCCAACAGGATGCCGTATGTCTGCTCCTCCGGTATTTCTACTGAAAGAGCGCTGCAAAGATATATAAATTTTCTGAAACTAACAAGTATTTTACAAGTTTTTTTAGAAAATAGAGAAAAAAAGTTTGAGAACCCATCATGACCATTTTTCTTGTTTATTTCTTATATATCATATTATCATATTTCTTGTAGCGCTATTTTGGTACGTAACTATCAGATGGTCAGACTGATAGAAAATGCTGTTGCCATGGGAGGTAACTGGCGGAAGGCGTTATCCCGCGAGATGTAACGGTTTTCTCTGATGAGATGTAACCCTTTGGTAAGTTTGCCTACGAGAGGTAACTATCTAGACATTTCTCCCACGAGAGGTAACTAGTTAACTAAATATAAAACATTCCGGGGCAGGCGGAAATTCGCCGGAAATCGACGGCTATCGCCAGTTGGAGTTAGGAGAATGTCTTATCTTTGCAGTGTTGAAACATTAAAAACATCAGCTTATGACTAGAGAAATTACAATGATTGTGGTACACTGCAGCGCAACCCGCTGCAACCACCCTTACACCGTGCATCAGCTTTACCACGACCACGTGGAGGTGAACCACTGGCGTTACATCGGCTACCATTTCTTCATCAGCCGTGACGGCAAGGTACATGCCACCCGTCCGCTGGAGCGCATGGGTGCCCATGCCCGTGGCTGGAATGCACATTCCATCGGAATCTGCTATGAGGGCGGATTGGATGAGAACGGCTATGTGGCAGATACCCGTACCGGGGAGCAGAAGAAGGCGATGGAGAAACTGATCGTTCAGCTGAAGATACAGTTTCCCGGCATCCGCACCATTCTGGGGCATCGTGACCTGCCTGGAGTGCAGAAGGCGTGTCCCAGCTTTGATGCTACCACGCTCCAGCCCTTGTTACATCTGAATTGTAAATATTAAATTTTGTAATCAGATGAAACACCCTATCCGATTTTTTTGTATCTTCGCAGAAGAATAGATTACTAACTAAAATTTAAAACTAGATGAATGTTACCAAGCAACATTTCGTAGAACGTAGAGTGATGAGCAAGCAGGAGCTTGCTCACCTCTACTGTCCTCACAGCCGTTCCAAGGGGCATGCTGCGAGAGATGAGTTTATGGATTGGGTGAAGCGCTGCACTCCGCTCTATGTCAAACTGCAGGAATTGGGGTATAAACCTTCGCTGCATAGTTTCACGCCCAAGATGGTAGATTATATCTTTTACTATCTTGGAGAGCCGGATGGAGTGGGGGTATAGCATTGGTAGTAATAAATAACTTTACAAGTTAGACGTGGCGGAAAAATCTCTTAAGAGAAGATCTCGTTTTCCTTAAGGAAAAATATATTTTCCCTTAAGGAAAAAAATAAAAACCCTTAAGGGAAAATTCTCTGTCTCTTTTTCCCCCATTTTTCGGGCATTTTTGCCTGATTCTCTCTTCCTTGAATATTATTTACACGGATATGGAGAGAAGATGGGGATGGGGGCAAGGTAAAAAAATAACAGTTTGGAAAAATCAAAAGTATATGGAAATAGTTATAGATCGTTTTGGCAGTTATCATCATGCCGTAAGTGGAAGATTGCTGATTGATGGTCAGCATGTTTGTGATACGTTGGAGGAGGATGTGCATTGTCTGCCGGAAGGCGAGTATGCCCTGCTGCGCAACAGCAAGCTGGCATTACCTTATTATATAAGACTGGCGGATGCTGATTCTGGGGCTGACTCCCGTGTTGATTCCCGTGTGTCCTTCTCCAGGGGTAATGGCATTCACGGTTGGCGCAACCACTGCATCATCGTAGGAGAGTGTCTCCATCTGGGTTTCCTCATTCATAGCGAGGAGTGCTATGATCTTCTCATTGCCCGCATCCGCATGCAGTTTGTGCGTCATCACGCAGTGGTGGTCAAGATATCCCGCTCTCCCGATTTTCTGGAAGTAGCCTGATATCTGTACTGCTATTTATAGGCTATTTTAACCAAAAAATCTCCCTATAAGCCTGACGTATGTCGCCTGCTTATAGGGAGATTTGTATTATATGCCGTTAAAATAGCTCCAGGATCTTATCGATTATCTTTTCGATGCTGGAAGAATCGGTGGTTTCTTCGAGCTTCTGGTTGATTTTCTCTTCTACCTTCTTGCTCACTTTATCCGCCGCCTTATCGAAAGCCTGATTGGCTTTCTCTTCCAGTTTCTTCTGCATTTTTGTACTGAAGCTGCCTTCATCGCTTTCAGTCTGGTCTTCATTGACATTGGCTTCTGAATCTGATCCATCCATATTAGGAGTATCAGAGGATACATTTGATTCTGACTCCTCGATATGGAGATTATCGGCTGATTCCAGTGCTTTCACCATATCGTCGGCATTCATCGTATAGACGTTGCCGAGAATACCGAAACTCACGGTATGCGGCTTGCCGTTGAACTCTACGGAACCCGTTGAGCAAACGATATAGTTGTGGTATTCGAAAAGCTGGTTCATCGCTTCGTCCATCATGCTGCCAGCCATCATCTTGGCTACAGAGCGGAGCGCCTGCGAGAAGAAATTGTTGTCGGTAGATCCTACCGCCTTTTCCACTGCCTTGCTTGCCTCCGTGCGAACCTTCTCCTTATGAGCATCTGCGCTCGGATTGGTTATGGCAAATATGGCAAGGATGAAAATGATGAGACCTATCACCATCTTCATGGCGAAATGGCTCGTCTTCTTCTTGGGCTGCTGCTGGAAATTCGAATGCATCGCTGCTCCCTGCTGGAATCCCTGCTGATAGGCTTCCTGCTGGGCTTTCTGATAATCCTGCTGATGAGCTTGCTGCTGATTGGCTCCCTGCTTTTGGGTATTCTGGTTGCTCTGATTGGCTTCTACAGCTTCCAGTACAGCTTTCAGTTCCTCTACCTTCCAGGCAGGAGCCCAATCTGCCATTCCCTGTTTCCATACCAGTGTTTCGTGACTGATACCCTTCTGTACGAGTTGGTCGAAACTGAAAGGACCTGCCTGCTGTCCATTACGATCGATTATAAAAAATTCCATCTTTGTCCTTAGTTTTTTGAAATGTGAACATTCAACTTTATTAGTGGGTTGCCTTCCACCATCCTGTCTTCTCTCTTCCCTTGATAGCTACATTGTTTTGGCTAGGGTCGGAGATGGAAAGACCGCAATAGTTCTTTACCTGGAAGGTGGTTCCTCTATAGGGATCCTTCAGCATGGTGAATGCCTCATCGGTATGAGCTGCCTCCTTGATGGTTTTCTTTATCTGGGCGGCAAACTGGTCTTTCAGGTAACCGCTTGGCTTGAGACTATCAACATATACCGACATGTCATAAAACAGGTTGGGAGTGAAGCCGTCGAGAGGTTGGATCGTTTCGAGAGGAATGGAGGAATCGAGCGTGTATTTGCTGTTGATTTCCTTCATGACGCTAGCCAGGTTATCCATCTCGCGACAGTCGATGGCTGCCATGTTGCAATAAGGTACGTAGCTGGATTTGTAGAAGTTGACAATACCGTTCACGATGCCGGAATAGTTGGGCGTTGCGGAATTGAGCATGCTCCAGATGCTTCGGTATGGAAAGCCCAAACCCATCACCTCGCTGCTCGAACTCATGAGATAGTTGGTGACATCCTTCAGCTCGTATGCAGTCTCCACATTTCCCATATAGCAGGCATCGAAGAGAATGTATTGCATCTTCAGTCCGCTCTGTCTGATTCCTTCTGCCAGGGTTGGGATGTCCATGGCATGACTCTTGGAATTTACACTTCCGAAGAAACGGGTGACTGGATGGTCTGGGTCACTGCCAAACTGGATGCCGCTGAATGTACTGGATGGCTTGCCGGCTGTGGCAGTGCTTCCGAAGCCAGGACGGGCATAGTTCGGATAATTCTCCCAATCTTCTGCATAGGTCCATCCGGATCCATGTACTCCGATGATGAGGGCATAGTTGAGTGCCTCGGCATTTTGCTTCACCTCATTGAGAAGGTTGGCGAATCCCTCTGCCGTGCAATAGCTGTTGTCCTCGTAGGTCTTCACGGGCACACGGTTCACCTTCCTGCTGGCGGCATCGTACTGCAGATCGTAGAGTGTACTCTTGTTGTATTTCTCGCTGAAAAATACCATCACACGTGAGCCACTGAGTCCTTTCTTGGCTACGATACCCTGGCAGATGCTGTCGATGTTGTTGGCAAGGTATTGCTTCAAACCCGAACTGGTGGTACTGCCTGTCCATGGATAATATACCAGGATGGTCTGCTTGTTGACGCTATCCACATCAAAAGCCTCGTCGCTACAACTGGTGAAAGTCATGGCGAACGAAAACATACATATAAATAAGGTGAAAAGCTTCTTGATCATAATAAAAAAGTTGAATGTTGAATGCTGAATGTTGAGTTGCAGAATGGCTGACGAATTCATCCGTCTGAGATTCTGCATTCATCATTCTACACTCAACATTCAACATATATAAAAAGAATCTGTTACTTCTTCTTGAGCTCCTCGATGGTTGCCTTGAGGGCAGCAATCTTCTCTACAGAGTCGCTCTCCTTCTTGCGCTCCAGGGCAACAACCTTCTCAGGAGCGTGAGCTACGAAGTTCTCATTGCTGAGCTTCTTGCGTACACCCATCAGGAAGCCCTCCAGGTGCTTGAGCTGAGCCTCTGCCTTCTCAATCTCGGCAGCCACGTCGATGAGGTCGCCCAATGGTACGGCAAACTCGTCGGTGCCTACCATGAAGCTGGATGCATCGGCACTCTTCTCGGCGATGACCTCAATCTTGTCGAGGTTAGCCATCTTCAGCGTTACGTCGTTGTAAGCCTCGAAATCGTTCTTGCCTACTACCTGGAGAGACAACTGCTCCTTCTGGGCAATGTTCTTCTGGTTGCGAACGGTACGAACACCGGCGATGATCTGCTTCACTGCCTCGATATCTGCTGCCAACTTCTGCTCCTCAGCTGTAGGTGCAGGAATCTCCAGCTTCTCGCGCATGATGCTCTCGCCATCCTTGCGGTCGTAGATGTGCTGCCACAACTCCTCGGTGATGAATGGCATGAATGGATGCAACATCTTCAGCAGGGCATCGAAGAAGCGGAGGGTAGCGTCGTAGCTCTTCTGGTCGATAGGCTGACCGTAAGCTGGCTTCACCATCTCCAGGTACCAAGATGAGAACTCATCCCAGAACAGCTTATATACAGTCATCAATGCCTCAGAGATACGGTAGTCCTTAAACTGCTTCTGCATCTCCTCGTTCACCTCCTTGAGCTTGGCATCAAACCACTTCACGGCGATTTCTGCACTCTTAGGCTGCTCGATATCTGCAGTCTCCCAACCCTTCACGAGGCGGAAGGCATTCCAGATCTTATTGTTGAAGTTACGTCCCTGCTCGCAAAGGCTCTCGTCGAAGAGGATGTCGTTGCCGGCTGGAGCGCTGAGCATCATACCCATACGAACGCCGTCGGCACCAAACTTGTCAATCAGATCCAGTGGGTCTGGTGAGTTACCGAGACTCTTGCTCATCTTGCGGCCCAGCTTATCGCGAACGATACCTGTGAAATAAACGTGCTTGAATGGCATCTTGCCACGATACTCGTAGCCAGCCATGATCATACGTGCTACCCAGAAGAAGATGATATCCGGACCTGTTACGAGGTCGGAAGTAGGGTAGTAGTAGTTAATCTCCTCGTTGTCTGGATGCTCAATGCCATCAAACAGAGAGATAGGCCACAACCATGAAGAGAACCAGGTGTCGAGGCAGTCGCTCTCCTGCTCAAGATCCTCAGCCTTGATGCTGGCGTTCTTCTCCTGGGCAAGCTTCAGAGCCTCCTCTGCAGTCTCAGCTACCACGAAATCCTTCTTGCCGGCATTGTCGAAGTAGTAGGCTGGGATGCGGTGACCCCACCAGAGCTGACGGCTGATACACCAGTCCTTGATGTTCTCCAACCAGTGGCGATAGGTGTTCTTATACTTCTTAGGGTAGAACTCGATGTCATCGTCCATCACTGGAGGGAGGGCGATGTCAGCAAAGTGCTGCATCTTGAGGAACCACTGTGTAGAGAGCTTTGGCTCGATAGGCACATTGGTACGCTCAGAGAAGCCCACCTTATTATTATAGTCCTCAATCTTCTCCATCAGACCGGCATTCTGGAGGTCGATGGAAATCTGCTTGCGCACGTCCATGCGGTCCATACCTACATAGAGACCTGCTGCCTCGCTGATGGTACCGTTGTCGTTGAAGATATCGATGGTCTCCAAACCGTGCTTCAAACCGAGGGCGTGGTCGTTGATATCGTGAGCTGGAGTTACCTTCAGGCATCCGGTACCGAACTCGATATCTACGTATGTATCCTCGATGACAGGAATCTCGCGGTTTACGAGAGGCACGATTACGTGCTTGCCCTTCAGCCAGGTGTTCTTCTTATCCTCAGGGTTAATACACATGGCAGAGTCGCCCATGATGGTTTCAGGACGGGTAGTTGCTACCACTGCATAGTAACCCTTCTCATCCTTGTGCATCACGTTCTCCTCATCCACCTGCTGGCAGTCCTGCTCTACTACATAATACTTCAGGTGGTAGAGCTTAGAGTGCTCGTCCTTGTAGATAACCTCCTCGTCAGAGAGCGCAGTCTGGGCCTTAGGGTCCCAGTTAACCATGCGCACGCCACGATAGATGAGTCCCTTCTTGTAGAGGTCGCAGAATACGTGGATAACGGCACGAGAGCGGGTCTCGTCCATGGTGAATGCTGTGCGGTCCCAGTCGCAGCTGGCACCGAGCTTGCGGAGCTGCTTGAGGATGATGCCGCCGTGCTCGTGAGTCCAGTCCCAAGCGTGCTTGAGGAACTCATCGCGAGTAAGGTCGGTCTTCTTGATACCCTGCTGGGCGAGGCGGTTAACCACCTTAGCCTCGGTAGCGATACTGGCGTGGTCGGTACCTGGTACCCAGCAAGCGTTCTTGCCCTCCATGCGTGCACGGCGAACGAGAATATCCTGGATTGTATTGTTGAGCATGTGTCCCATGTGGAGCACACCTGTTACGTTTGGTGGAGGGATTACCACCGTATAAGGTTCACGACCATCTGGCTTAGAGCTGAAAAGCTTGTTGTCGAGCCAGTACTGATACCATTTACTTTCCACTGCTTGTGGATCGTATTTACTTGCTAATTCCATTGTTTCTATCTAATTTTTATTCTTTTTCTTTCTTTTTCCTTAAAAAACGGTGCAAAGATACTAATTTTTGGGCGAAAAATACTATCTTTGCATCAAAATTATTAATTTTTGCACAAAACGATGGTTAGTAATGCAGTAAAAGAAGTTTCAGAGCAAGATAGAAGAAAACTGCTAGCCGGTTTTCTCTATGATATGGCGAAGCTGATGTTTGGCAGCGTTGTCGTGGGTGGATTGTCGCCTTTATTTAATGGAGGTAGTATGGAAGCCTTTAACATAGTGTGTCTAATATTTGGTACTTTGGGCGGAATCTTGCTTGCCTATAGTGCCAATAGTTTGTTGAAAATCAAAGATATAAAATAAAAATTATGGAAGTATATTTGTTTTTTAATGTTTTTATATTTGTGTTGGCTCTTTCTTTCGCCATCTTTCTTAATACGAAAGCGGGAGAGAAGTGGAAGAGAAATTTATAAAAGAATTTAAACAATGCATACGAAAGAAGAAAAGTTAGCGGCGTTCAGCCGCTTGCTGGATGTGCAGGACCGTTTGCGCCTGCAGTGTCCATGGGATAAGAAGCAGACATTCGAGAGTCTTCGTCCGAATACCATCGAGGAGACTTTCGAGCTTTGTGACGCCTTGATGAAGCGCGATTACAAGGATATCAAGAAGGAGCTGGGCGATGTACTGGAGCACGTGATGTTCTATAGCATCATCGGCAGGGAAGACGGCGAGTTCGATATCTGCGATGTCTGCAATCAGGAAGCTGATAAACTGATGTTCCGCCATCCTTTCATCAACTGGAAGGAAGAGGGAGAATGGACTGTGGCGAATCCTGATATGTATATCAATGATGAGGGACAGGTGGTATATAAGGAGTCTGAAAAAGCAGAAACCGGGAAGGCAGAGGCGGGAAGCTCGGAAGAAACCCTGGCTCTTGGAGCCAGCAAACCCAAGAATGCTGCCTCGGTAGAGAAAACCTGGGAGCAGATCAAGCAGCAGGAGAAAGATGGCAACGAGCGCGTTCTGAGCGGTGTGCCTAATTCCCTGCCATCCCTTATCAAGGCCTATCGCATTCAGGACAAGGCACGAAACGTGGGCTTCGACTGGAAGGAGAAGGAGGATGTATGGGACAAGGTGCAGGAAGAACTGGAAGAACTCAAGGCAGAACTTGCCAAGGACGACAAGGAAAACTCTACCCAGGAACTCGGCGATTTCCTCTTCTCCGTAATCAATGCAGCCCGTCTCTACAAGCTCAATCCGGACAATGCACTGGAGAAGACAAACCAGAAGTTTATCCGCCGTTTCAACTATGTAGAAGATCATTCGCTCAAGCAGGGTAAGAATCTGAAAGACATGAGTTTGGAAGAAATGGATAAACTGTGGGATGAAGCCAAGAAACAGGAAAGACTTCAGAAAGAATCGTAAGCTTCAATAGGAGGAGCTTCATGATAAATAAGATAAATAGGACGTTTTTATAACAACAAAAAACTATAAGGATTATGAAAAGATTAGTTTATATGATGATGGCTTTGGTGGTACTCTTTGCTGCCAATAGCTGCAAGGATAAGAAAACCGCACAGGTAATCACTCCTACAGATTCCCTCGATCTGGAGGAAGTTGCCGATGATTCAACCATCTACGGTGTTTGTGGTGAGGGTACATCCATGCACAATCTGGAGCTGATTTCTGATGAGGGAGATACGCTCTCTGTCTTCATCGATGATGAGCAGCCAGACATCGTGCAGGGTGGTTTGCTGGCAGGCGACCGCATCGCTCTTATCGGTTACAAGGCACAGGATGGAGAGATGATGGCACAGAAAATCATCAATCTTACTTCACTCTTGGGCAAATGGACTTCACTCGACAAGAACTTCGACTTGCTGGAAGGTGGAGAGGTAAAAAACAATGTGAAGGCTGAGACCAATCCTTGGACTTCATGGAAAATCCTGAACGGAAAGCTCCTGCTCAACAAGGATACCTTTGCCATCGATAAACTGGGCTCTGACAGCTTGATGCTGGAGAATACCCAGGGCATCTATGTCTTCAAGCGCCAGGAGTAAATTGTCATTCTAAATTTTAGATTAAGTTGGAACCATTTAAGATACATATACTGGGGTGTGGCAGTGCGCTGCCAACCCTGAAACACAATGCTTCCTCGCAGCTCATAGAGATGCGGGGAAAGTGCTATATGATAGATTGTGGCGAGGGTGCACAGATGCAGTTCCGTCGTTCCCATATCCATTTCTCCAAGCTCAATGCCATCTTCATCACCCACATGCATGGAGATCATTGCTTCGGATTGATGGGCTTGCTTTCTACGCTCGGAATGCTCGGACGTACATCTAAGTTAAGAGTCTATGCTCCAAAGGATTATGCTCCTCTATTTAAACAACAGGTAGAATTCTTTATGCAGACGATGGAGTATGAGATGGAGATGATTCCGGTAGATACGGAGAAACAGCAGATTATCTACGAAGATCATTCTCTGTCGGTGGAGACGGTGCCTCTGAAACATCGTCTGCCATGCTGCGGCTATATCTTCAGAGAGAAGCCTACGCTGCCTCATATCAAGAGGGATATGATAGATTACTACGGCATCCCAATCAGTCAGATCAACAACATCAAGAATGGGGCTGACTGGACCAACGAGGAGGGCGAGGTGATTTCGAATGCCCGTCTGGTGACACCTGCCGACCAACCTCGCAGTTATGCCTATATGAGTGATACCCGATATATTCCGAATCTCTGGGAAAAGGTGAAGGGGGTTACGGTGCTTTATCATGAAAGTACTTATACTTCGGAGCAGGAAGACCGGGCTAAGATCTACAACCATAGTACGGCGAAGCAGGCTGCGATGGTGGCAAAGGCTGCCGGGGTAGGTAAGTTGCTCCTGGGGCATTATAGTGCGAGATATAATGATGAGACGGTTCTGCTGAAAGAAGCCAAAGAGGTTTTCGAGGAAAGCTATCTCACCAATGAGGGAATGGTTATCTCGGTATAAAAACAACCTTGCATCAAAAAAAGTTTGTTTTTTGGTGCAAGGTTTTGTGTTGATATTCGTTTAATATATAAATGATAGAGAAAATTGGAATCTGAAAAACTACTTTTGCACGACATCAAAGGCGGCAGTCGGGCGGCGATGCACCGGCTCTACGACCGCTACGTAGGATATGCCATGGCGGTAGCGCTGAGGTATGTCCCTTTACGTGATGATGCGGAGGATGTGGTGCAGGATAGTTTTGTGAAACTTTTCTCTGGTATTGCCAACTTCGAGTACAGGGGCGAAGGTTCGCTGAAGGCGTGGTTTCTCCGGATTGTGGCAAATGAGGCTATCAGCTTTACCCGAAGGCAGAGTCGCATCACTTTCGTGGATGAAGTTCCGGAAGATGTGAGTGACGACGAACCGGAGGTAGAACGGGTGCCGCCTGCCGTATTGACGAAGATGATCGGTGAATTGCCCGAGGGCTATCGACTGGTTCTGAACATGTTTGTGTTTGAGCAAAGAAGCCATAAGGAGATTGCTGATCTGCTGGGCATCAAGGAGAGTACCTCTGCTTCGCAATATCTAAGAGCCAAGAAGTTTCTGGCAAAGAAAATAAATGAATATCTAAATAATATAAACGAGAAAGAATATGAGTAATCAAGATTGGACAAGCAAACTTCAAGACCAGTTGGCAGGCTATCAGGAGTCTGTCAGCCACGACTTGTGGGCAGGCATTGAACAATCGCTTGCTCATTCAGAAACTGGCAAGAAAGCCAGGATAGTCTATTTCAAGCGATGGTCTGCGGCTGCAGCAGCTGTGGCATTATTGGGAATAGGTGGAAGCTATGTTTATCTGCATCAGGAGGATGTAGAAAAGGGGAATTTGCAATTGGCTTCTCTTTCATCTCCTGCAGTTTCAGCGGATTTGCAATCCGCTGCATCCCAGCCAGCTGCATCCCACATTGTCTCAGCGGATTTGCAATCCGCTGCATCTCAATCCGCTCCATCCCACGCTGTTTCTGCGGATTTGCAATCCGCTGCATCCAAAAGGAAAATGGGTAATGCTCTTGTGGAAGAATCTGAGAATGAAATCTCTTTGCTTGCAGAGAATTCCGATCCAGCAGAACCTGTATCTGAGGATAAGGCTACTGATAGCTCTTCCGATCATAAGACTTTAACCCGCTCTTCCGATCATAAGACCTTAACCCGCTCTACCGATAATCATGCGGCAGCGTATGCTTCTCAGTCTTATCATTTTGAAAAAAATGAAGAGGTTTCTGGCTGGTCGATGCAACTCTATGCCGAAAACCTGACGCCAAGTCTGGGAGGGGTTAATTCAGATGCGTCTGGAGGCTATAATGATTTTAGCTATGGAACGATGGCAGAACCTATGCCTGGAGTCATCCCTGATCCAACGGCAGGAGGCATATATGGAGAAGAATATCTCTTGGCATCCTATAAGGCGATTCAAAGAAACCAGCAGGTGAATGCCAAGCATCATGCTCCGGTTTCCGTAGGTCTGCAGGTAGCCTTTGGCATTGCACCTCGTCTGTCTTTGAGCACGGGCTTGGTATATACACGCACTTCTTCTGATTTTTATCCATACGCACCAAGTAGTAGCTACAATGTTCATCAGGTGCTTCATTATGTGGGTATTCCGGTGGGATTGAATTATGAATTCTGGCAGAGTGGAGGCTTCCATGCTTACGTGATGGCTGGTGCTGAGGCTGATTACAATGTGAAGAATGATACCGAAGAAGAGGGAGTAAAGAAAGAGGATGCCAAGCGAGACAGGGTGCAGTTCTCAGGAAAGGCTTCGCTCGGTGCGCAGTATGACATCACGCCAAAGGTGGGTCTGTATATCGAACCGGGTGCTAAATATTATTTCGATAACGGAAGCCATGTGGAAAATACCTTCAAGGATAAGAAGCTGAATTTCAATCTCCAGTTCGGTTTGAGATTCAATCTATAGTATAAAAAACAGAACTTTCGCACATGCGAAAGTTCTGTTTTTTTTTATTCTATTTCTGCAAAAGCTTCTCACTCATGTTGAGCGCAGCCTTTCTACCATCTCCCATAGCGAGGATTACGGTAGCGCCACCTCTTACGATGTCGCCGCCAGCATAGATTTCCTCAATAGAACTCTGCATCTGGTCATTTACAGCAATCGTATTTTTTCTGCCGAGTTCCAATCCCTCGATGCTCTGAGGAACGAGTGGGTTAGGGCTTACGCCAACTGCTACGATTACCTGATCGCACTCCAAAGTGATGGTCTCGCCTGTTGCTTCCGGACGGCGACGGCCGCTGGCATCAGGCTCTCCGAGCTGCATCACATCCAAGACCACAGCCTTAACTGCGCCCTTCTCATCCGCCTCATATTCCTTTGGATTATGTAAGGTCATGAAGTTGATGCCTTCTTCCTTGGCATGCTTCACCTCCTCAAGTCGGGCAGGCATCTCTGCCTCCGAACGGCGATAAACCAATGTTACCTCAGCTCCCAGACGCTTAGCGGTGCGGCAGCTGTCCATCGCTGTGTTTCCACCACCTACTACCACCACCTTCTTACCCAGGTTGATAGGGGTGTCGGTATGAGGGTTGGCTGCATCCATCAGGTTCACACGGGTAAGATACTCGTTGGATGACATGATGTTCAAGGCGTTCTCGCCAGGGATATTCATGAAGTTAGGAAGTCCTGCTCCCGAACCAACGAAGAATCCCTTGAATCCCTGCTCTTCCAAATTCTTCACGGAGATAGTCTTGCCCACGATGCAGTCGGTAATGAACTTCACGCCCATCTTCTGGAGATTCTCTATCTCTACATCCACGATGGCATTTGGCAATCGGAACTCTGGAATACCATATTTCAATACACCGCCAATCTCGTGCAGAGCCTCGAATACGGTGACGTCGAATCCCTTCTTCGCCATATCGCCGGCAAAGCTCAAGCCGGAAGGACCTGAACCAATTACCGCCACCTTGATGCCGTTTGCCTCATCGCATTTTGGCACAGAGATGTTGCCACTCTGACGCTCGTAGTCGGCTGCGAAACGCTCCAGATAACCTATGGCTACGGCTGGCTCGTTCATCTTGAGATGTACGCACTTGCTCTCGCACTGTTTCTCCTGAGGACAAACACGACCACAAACGGCTGGGAGGGCAGAGGTGTTCTTCAGAACCTTGGCTGCAGCCAGGAACTGACCACGCTCGATGTTCTTGATGAAGGATGGGATGTTGATGCTCACTGGGCAGCCCTCCATACAGGTAGGCTTCGGACAGTCGAGACAGCGCTTTGCCTCGGTCAAAGCCATCTCCTTGGTCAAACCGATGTTTACTTCCTCGGTGCGGGTAGTTGCACGATATACTGGGTCCAGCTCTGGCATCTTCACACGCTCGATAGCGGTGCGTTCCTTTGCTTTCATCGATGCACGTAACTCCTTGCGCCACTCTGCGTTACGGTCGGTCAGTTCTTCTATTGGTGCATCGGTAGGATCCACATCCATCGTAATGTCTGTAGTCTCCTTCTTCTTCCCTGCATCCACTGTAGCCAGATGCTCCTCGAAGTGCTCCATCTCCTCGCGCTCTACATCCTTGAAGGTGCCCATACGCTTGAACATCTCATCCCAATCTACCTGGGCGCCATCAAACTCCGGACCATCGATGCAGACAAACTTGGTCTTGCCGCCGATGGTGAGACGGCAGGCTCCGCACATACCGGTACCATCTACCATGATGGTATTGAGCGATACATCAGTAGAGAGATTGTATTTCTGGGTAAGGAGGCAGCAGAACTTCATCATGATAGGAGGACCGATGGCGAACACCTTATCTATATGTTCCTGGTTAATGAGCTTTTCGATGCCCACGGTTACTACGCCTTTCTCGCCGTAGCTTCCATCGTCGGTCATGATGATGAGTTCATCGCTGGATGCACGCACTTCGTCTTCCATGATGACGAGGTCCTTGCTTCTGCCAGCAATCACGCTGAGCACCCGGTTGCCTGCTGCCTTGAGTGCCTTGATGATAGGGAGCATAGGAGCTACACCTACGCCACCACCTGCACAGATCACGGTACCGAAGTTCTCGATGTGGGTAGGGTTGCCGAGTGGTCCTACCACGTCGTGAATCTCATCGCCCTCGTTCAGGGCGCAGAGCTTGGTAGAGGAGAGTCCTACTTTCTGTACCACCAGCGTGATGGTGCCTTTCTCGATGTCGGCATCGGCGATGGTCAGCGGCATACGTTCGCTGTTGTTATCTACACGGATGATGACGAAGTTGCCAGCCTTGCGGCTCTTGGCGATGAGTGGAGCTTCCACATCGAAACGGAATACCTTTTCTGAGTATTGTATTTTCTTGATAATCTTGTTCATGGGCTATTAACTTTTTATGTTGAATACTATCTGTGTTTCTATTTCTTATTAGTTGTCTTGATGTTTGCTCATGGTATATAAAATGCAAAAGGATAACTGCGGCCGCCTTTATGGGGTAGCCGAAGTTATCCTCGTACAATATGTTTTATTTAAATTTTATCGAATGAATCGATGTTTTATCGAATGAATCGAATTAATCGAAGTTCTTGTCATCGAGCATCTCGAATCCGCAGTAAGGAACCAATACCTTAGGTACGCGGATACCCTCTGGAGTCTGGTTGTTCTCCAGGATGGTTGCTACGATACGTGGCAAGGCGAGAGCAGAACCGTTAAGGGTGTGGCAAAGCTCAATCTTCTTGTCCTCTGCATGGCGGTAGCGGCAGTGGAGACGGTTAGCCTGGTAGCTCTCGAAGTTAGATACTGATGAAACCTCCAACCAGCGGCCCTGTGCTGCACTCCATGTCTCGAAGTCGTAGCATATAGAAGATGTGAAGCTCATATCACCACCGCAGAGACGGAGGATGTGGTATGGCAACTCCAGCTTCTTCAAGAGACCCTCTACGTGGTCGAGCATCTCGTTCAGGCTCTCGTATGAGTGACCTGGCTTGTCGATGCGTACAATCTCTACCTTGTCGAACTGGTGGAGACGGTTCAAGCCACGAACGTCCTTACCATAGCTACCAGCCTCACGACGGAAGCAGGCAGAGTAAGCGCAGCGCTTGATAGGGAGATCCTTCTCATCGAGAATAACATCGCGGAAGATGTTGGTTACAGGAACCTCGGCTGTAGGGATGAGGAAGAGGTTGTCGAGATTAGCGTGATACATCTGACCCTCCTTGTCTGGCAACTGACCTGTGCCACGACCAGAATCCTCGTTAACTACGTAAGGAGGCTGAATCTCCAGGTATCCGCTCTTGCGGGCCTCATCGAGGAAGAATGCCTCGAGAGCACGCTGGAAGCGAGCCATCTTGCCGATATATACAGGGAAACCAGCGCCTGTGATCTTCACACCGAGGTCGAAGTCAACGAGGTTGTACTTCTTCAGGAGATCCCAGTGGCAGAGAGCGTCTGCGCCGAGGTTAGGCTTTTCGCCGCCTTCCTTTACAACTACATTGTCTGCAGCATCCTTACCTTCAGGAACCTGCTCGCAAGGAATGTTAGGGATTTCGAGCAACTGGTTGGTCATATCATTCTGAGCCTTCTCCATGATCTCTTCCAGAGCCTTGGCATCAGCCTTGAGCATAGCTACCTGAGCCTTAGCGCTCTCAGCTTCCTCTTTCTTGCCTTCCTTCATCAGGGCACCAATCTGCTTGGCAAACTGGTTAGCCTGCTGCTTGTTGTTATCCAACTTCTGCTGAGCTTCGCGACGGATCTTGTCGTACTCCAAAACTTTCTCTACTGCCTCACGAGCATTTGGAAAATGCTTCTTTTCGAGACCTTTAACTACACGTTCAGTTTCTTCACTGATGAGTTTAAGTGTAAGCATAAAATTTCTTTTTTATATTAATTTTCCTATTTGAAGGCAAAATTACAAAAAATATTTGTGATAGCGCAAAAAAATGCCAACTTTTTTGCAGAGAAGGGTAGAATTAAAGTTTTTTCGTGGTTTTTATGGGGGTTAAACGAAGAAAGCCTGCTCTAGGTATGAGCAGGCTTCTATGTTGTTTGTTTGGAATAGTTTTTTCTAAAACTTTAAAATTTAAGCGTCAGCTTTCTTAGTCTTCTCAGCGTAAACCTCTGGAGAGAGAACAGAAACTGTACTCTTGTCCTTGCGGCCCTTGTGGAAGTAAACGATACCGTCTGCCAAAGCATACAATGTATCATCCTTACCCTGAGCTACGTTCTCACCTGGGAAGTGCTTGTTACCACGCTGGCGAACGATGATGTTACCTGCGATGATGCTCTGACCACCCCAGATCTTAACGCCTAATCTTTGTGAAGCTGATTCACGGCCGTTCTTAGAACTACCAACACCTTTCTTATGTGCCATTTTCTAATTCCTCCTAATTTTAAGCGATTACAGATTTGATTGATACCTCAGTGAACTGTGCACGGTGACCGTTCTTCTTGCGATAGTCCTTGCGGCGCTTCATCTTGAAGACGATAACCTTGTCACCCTTTACGAGTGGGTTCACTACTTCTACTACTACTTTTGCACCCTCTACAGCTGGTGCACCGACAGTGATTGCGCCGTCCTTGTCAACGAGCAAAACCTTGTCGAACTCAACAGTCTGACCTGCCTCAACATCCTTGATGTGATGTACGAAGAGCTTCTTGCCCTCCTCAGCCTTGAACTGCTGACCGTTAATTTCTACGATTGCGTACATTTAATTATTTATATAAACGGGTTTTTCCGCGAGGCGTCCTGCATCGTGCCGGATCTTGACCGAGCCCCAACGAACTTAACTTTTTCTGTAATATTTGCCCAATCCATGAGCATTCGGGGTGCAAAATTACTTATTTTCTATGAAATAAGAGAATAAAGAGATGAAAAACCTTCTTCTTTTAGGAAGAATTAACAAAGAAGTGTGGTTATTAACAAAAAGTGGGTGTAAGACGTAGGGTTGTTAACAAAAAAGTGGGTATAAAAAAAGCGATGACCTTCACAGGCTACCGCTCCAAATCTTCAATAGGTATTAGTTTTCCTTAAGGTGAAAAGATTGTTTTCAGGATAACTGCTGCAAAGGTACGGCATTTTTTTGATATCTCCAAATCTTTTTGAAACTTTTTTTGGCTTATGTCAAGTGTGTAGGTGTAAAAAGGTAATATTTAACTATCGTTAACAGAAAAAGGGGTACAAACGTTTCCATTTTGTTAGATTGGGTATAGATTCTTTATATACGAAAAAAAGGGCAGAAACTTTCACAAGCTTCTGCCCCTCCCTAAACATATTCATAATCAATCTTTTGCTATTACTAGCATAATTTCCGATATTTAATAACTCTTATTTAAGAGGTTATTTCTGATTCTTGATCTTCTCTACGTAAGCATCGATTACAGCTACGGCTGTGATGTTTACGATATCCTGTACACTGCTCTCTGAGTCAGTGAAGTGGATAGGCTTGTTCAATCCCATCTGGATAGGACCAATGATTTCTGCCTCTGGGTTCAAGCCCTGGAGAAGCTTGTATGCACCATTTGCACTGCTCAGGTTAGGGAATACCAAAGTATTCACATCCTTGCCCTTGAGACGTGAGAATGGATACTTCTCATCGCGGAGATCCTTGTTGAGTGCATAGTTTACCTGCATCTCGCCATCGATGGCGAGGTCTGGGAATTCCTTCTGCATCTCTGCCACTGCCTTCTTTACCTTTACAGGAGAACCGATGGCATCGGTACCGAAGTTAGAGTAGCTCAACATGGCCATTACTGGCTCCTCGTTGAAGAACTTCACGGTTCCGGCAGACAACTTGGCGATGTCGGTGAGGACATCCTCGTCTGGGTGACGATTGATCAGTGTATCTGCGATGTAATATACGCCCTTCTGAGTGTTGAGGATGTGCATGGTTCCGAATGTCTTGTACTCATCACGGATGCCGATAACGTCCTTGGCTACCTTGATGGTATTGCTGTACTTGGTGTAGAGACCAGTGATGAATGCATCAGCATCACCCTGCTCAACCATAGACATGCCGAAGTAGTTGCGCTCGTACATCTTATCGTAAGCCTCTTCGAAGCTGTAACCCTCGCGGGCACGCTTCTCTGCCAGGTGCTTGGCAAACTTGGCACGGCGACCCTGTTCGTTGTCAGCACGCATATCTACAATCTCGATGTTTGAGAGATCGAGCTTCAAGCGGCTTGCCACACGGTTCAGACGGTCAGGGTTGCCCAACAGGATAGGCTCGCAGATACCCTCGTTCTTTGCCTGGACTGCAGCCTTCAGCATGGTTGGGTTACCGCCCTCTGCGAATACTACGCGCTGTGGGTGGAGGCGGGCTGTATCGTGGAGCTTGCGGGTGAGCTTGGTCTCCTGGCCGAGCAACTGGCGCAATTCCTGCTTGTACTTCTCCCAGTCTTTGATAGGGGTGCGGGCTACGCCGCTTTCCATTGCTGCCTTGGCTACTGCTGCAGATACCTCTGTAATCAAGCGTGGGTCAACTGGCTTTGGAATGAAGTACTTAGGACCGAATGTAAGGTCGTTTACGTGATATACGTCGTTCACTACGTCTGGCACTGGCTGCTTAGCCAGGTCGGCGATGGCGTGAACGGCAGCCATCTTCATCTCCTCGTTGATGGCACGGGCGTGAACGTCGAGTGCACCACGGAAGATATATGGGAAACCGATAACATTGTTAATCTGGTTTGGATAGTCGGAACGGCCTGTTGACATCAATACGTCTGGACGGCTGTCCATAGCATCCTCGTAACTGATCTCTGGAACAGGGTTGGCGAGTGCGAATACGATAGGGCTGTCAGCCATAGAGCGGATCATATCCTTAGAGAGTACGTTACCCTTGCTGAGTCCTACGAATACGTCGGCACCCTTCACAGCCTCTTCGAGTGTGTGAACATCACGGCGGTCGGTAGCGAACAACTTCTTCTGCTCTGTCAGGTTCTCACGGTCGCTTGTAATTACACCCTTAGAGTCGAGCATGACGATATTCTTCACCTGTGCACCGAGGGCAACGTAGAGCTTGGTACAGCTGATGGCTGCAGCTCCGGCACCGTTAACCACGATCTTCACGTCGGCAATGTTCTTGCCAGCTACTTCGAGGGCATTCTTCAAACCTGCGGCAGAGATGATGGCAGTACCATGCTGGTCATCGTGCATCACAGGGATGTCGAGGGTCTTCTTCAAGCGCTCTTCGATGTAGAAGCACTGAGGCGCCTTGATATCCTCCAGGTTGATACCACCGAAGGTAGGTGCGATCTTCTCAACGGTCTCGCAGAATTTCTCTGGATCTTTCTCATCGATTTCGATGTCGAAAACATCCACTCCACCATAAATCTTGAACAGCAATCCTTTACCTTCCATTACTGGCTTACCGCTCATCGCACCGATGTCGCCGAGTCCGAGCACAGCAGTACCATTGCTGATCACAGCTACCAGGTTACCCTTGTCTGTGTATTTGTAAACTTCGTCTGGGTTTTGCTGAATCTCCAAGCATGGGAAAGCTACACCTGGTGAATACGCCAAACTCAAGTCCGTTTGTGTGTGATAAGGTTTTGTTGGTTTAACCTCAATCTTACCAGGACGGCCTGCTTCGTGATATTCGAGAGCCGCCTCTTTTGTGATTTTTACCATAACAATGTATTGGTTTAATGATTCTATTTCTTTCTATTTTTCGCAAAAAATGCGTTTTATCTTAAAGATTGTGCAAAGGTAATAAAAAACTTATTAAAAAAAGATGGATTTTTATTTTTTTTTGTATCTTTGCACAAAAATTATTTAAAGGATGCGGTTTTGCAATATGGAGTTGGCAGAATCGAATATGAAACAAACTGTTAGATTAAGAGATATGGCAGAAATTAATCAATATAGAAAGGAATTGCGCGATAAAATCATAGCTTATGCCATGAAAGAGTTTCATCAGCGCGGCGTAAAGGCGGTGAAGATGGATGAGATTTCTCGTGGACTCCGTGTGTCGAAGCGTACGGTATATGAGATCTTCGGCGACAAGGAGGAACTGCTGCTTGCAGGTATGAAGATAGAACGGGCTGAATACAAGGCTCGTGTAGAACAGTATGCGCTCACGCACGCGCGTAATGTAATAGATGTGATTGGATACATCTATCGCCTTCAGATGGAGCGTAACCAGCAGGTGGGTGTAGTTTTCTATGAGGAGATTCATAGAATGCCCCGCATCCTGGAGTTCCTGAAAGAGGAGCATGATAAGGAATATGATGATAGCATGCGCTTCTTCCAGGCTGGTGTAGATGAGGGATACTTCCGCAAGGATGTAAATTTCGAGGTGGTTTATGAGTCTTCGAGAATCTGTATGTCAGAGATGATGCATCAGCAGCTCTATAAGAAATTTACGATGCAGGAGCTCTTCGATAATTACACCCTCATCATAATTCGGGGATTCTGTACCGATCGCGGTCTCGAATTGCTGGATAAGGCAATCGGGCAGCTTTAAAGCTTGTATATCCATTTCATCAGTCTGTTGATGATGCCGATGTTGCATCTGAACCAGCGGTATTTTGCCACGGGCTTGCCTCCGAAGCTGCGAATGAATTCTCTATACGGATTTCGCTTCCAAGGTAAGCCTACATCCATAAAGTGCAGGTGCTTGAAGCCCCTTTGGTGGGCGTATTGGATGGCGTGCCAGACGGTCAGGGTATCGGGATGCAGATATCGGTAGCTCTTCCTGAGCGATGCCAGGTGCCACAGGTAGGCATCACTGTCGCTGAAGGCCAGGGTGCATCCGCCCAGTATCTTGTTTTCGTAAGATGCTTTCTTGATACCCAGGCGTTTCTTGTCGTAGGTTGTCACAAAGACCTTTGCTTCTCTGCTTTTGCTTATTTGCTCAAAGTATTCTCTTGGTGGCACATAGCGGCGAGGTTTCATCTTGTAGAAGTTTCTATAGAGTTGATAGAATTTTCCCACTTCGTTTTCGTCAGAAGTGCTATGGCATTTCAATCCTTTTCTTTCTGCTGCTTCAATTTGCATTTTAGCCTTGTCGGTGAGACGCTCTTCCGGTGTCTTGCTGTGTAGCGAATTATATACTTCCTGCCAAGCTATAGGGTAATAGCCCGTGCGACGGAAATGTCGGTAGCCGAACATCTTTTTCTGTATCTCTGAAAATTCGATGTAGAGGGTATGTCGGCGGGCGAGTTCGCGGGTCATCGCATGCAGCAGGGTAGGGAAGGTGGCTTCGGCGGTTTCTTCATCCAGATAGGCTCCTTCTCCGTGCACGTGGGCATGTATATATATAAAAGGTGGAATAAGGATATGGCGGCGGTGTATCATGGCTAGCATTTGTCCGACTACTCTTCCTTCCTGGGTAGCTACAGCCATAATGGGGGTATCGCTTGGTACTTTTTCACCTATCTGGAAGAGTTCCAAGCTATGGAAGAAGTTGCCCTCCAACAGATGGGGCAGCTCCTCGTTTTCCGAATATATTCTTACTTCTATTCTTTTCACATTGCAAAAATAATAAATTAATTATAAAAAAACAAGTTTTCTTCCATTGTGTGGCTCTTTTTTAGTATTTTTGCACATTATCAAGGATTGTTTAGGTAAAAATGGCCTGATGGCTTGCGTAAAGCGGCTTGATGGCTTTAGGTAAAAATAAGATTGAAAAAGAAAAAGATATGAAGGTGATATTGATTGGTGCTGGCAATCTTGCCACTCATTTGGGGAAGGCGATATTTGCCGCAGGTCATGATGTGGTGCAGGTGTTCAGCCGCACGATGCCATCGGCTACGGCTCTGGCTTCCGAGGTGGGCGCACAGCCTGTTTCGGATATATCAGATGTTCGCTCAGATGCAGATTTGTACGTCGTTTCGGTGAAGGATAGTGCTATTGTGGAGTTGATTCCTGTTCTCTGCAAAGGCAAGGAGACCAAGGTCTTTCTGCATACGGCAGGCTCTATCCCGATGGATGTTTTCCAGGGAATGGCTTTACATTATGGTGTGCTTTATCCGATGCAGACTTTCTCCAAGCAGCGTGAGGTGGATTTCTCTCAGATTCCTTGTTTTATCGAGGCGAATGATGAGCATGCCTTGCAGCAGATCGGTGATGTGGCGCATCAGGTGAGCAGTAGGGTGTATCATCTGGCGAGTGAAGACCGCAAGTACCTGCATCTCTCTGCCGTCTTTGCCTGCAATTTCGTGAATCATTGCTATGCCTTGAGCCAGGAAATCTTGGAGAAGCACGGAATACCGTTCGATGTGATGCTGCCGTTGATAGACGAGACGGCTGCGAAGGTGCACGAGCTGGATCCGAAAGAAGCACAGACGGGGCCGGCTGTAAGGTATGATGAGAATGTGCTTCGGGCGCAGGGAGCTCTGCTCAAGTCGAATCCGCAGATGAAGGATATCTATGACAGAATGAGTATGAGTATTCATAAGCTGAGTGTCAAGGAATAGAGTTCAAGTGTCTGATTACTAAATAGAAAAAGTTTTCAAGTATGATTAATTACGATTTGAAGAAGATAAAGGCAATTGTATTTGATGTGGATGGCGTGCTTTCCCGCCAGACCATTACGCTTGCCAGTACGGGTGAACCTCTTCGCACCGTGAATATCAAGGATGGCTATGCTATCCAGTTGGCTCAGAAGGTGGGTGTGCGCATCGTCATCCTTACGGGCGGAACTACCGAGGCTATCCGCAAGCGATATGAGGGATTGGGCGTGCAGGATATCTATATGGGATGTGCTGTGAAAATCAACACCTATGATGCTTTTCTGGAGAAGTATCAGCTTTCTGATGAGGAAATCATCTATGTGGGTGATGATATCCCGGATTACGAGGTAATGCGTCGTTGTGGCTGCCCGTGCTGCCCAGCCGATGCCTGCTCTGATATCAAGGAGATTTCCTGCTACGTTTCTTCAGCCAATGGTGGCGAAGGAGTGGGCAGGGATATTGTAGAGCAGGTGCTTCGTGCCAAGGGGCATTGGCTTTCCAATGCCAAGGCGTTTGGATGGTAAATTAATTAGTAATTTGAACTTTCGCAAGTTCAGTATAGTAAAAAACAGATGAAGTATAAGATTATTTTGGCGAGCAATTCGCCACGCCGCAGAGAGTTGTTGGCAGGATTGGATGTTAATTTCGAGGTGAAGGTATTGCGTGGTATTGATGAAAGCTATCCTGAAGATTTGGATGCATACGATGTGGCTGAGTATATTGCCCAGAAGAAAGCGGATGCTTATCGCTCTTTATTGAATGGAGATGAGACTTCTGAAGAGGCTTCTGAAGATTCTGCTTCAGAAAAATCTTCAGGCAAATCCTCCTCCGATGATTTGCTCATTCTTACAGCGGATACCGTAGTGATAGCTCCTGCTGCCGATGAACAGAACGATCAGGAGGGTAAGGGAATCATTCTCGGAAAGCCGCAGAATGCCGATGATGCGGTTCGCATGCTTAAGATGTTGAGCGGCAAGACTCACCATGTGGTTACGGGCGTATGTCTTACTACGAAGAAAGAACAGCGCAAGTTCTCGGTATGTACGGAAGTAAGTTTCAAGGAATTTGAAGAATGGGAGATTAATTATTATATCACCCATTACAAACCATTCGACAAGGCGGGTGCCTATGGCATCCAGGAATGGATAGGTTACATCGGATGTACCGGACTCAAGGGCAGTTACTTCAATGTGATGGGGTTGCCTGTGCAGCGCATCTATGCAGAAATGCTTAAATTAGCAGAGTAATTGGTCGGGGCTTTTGTGGCAATTTGCATCAATAATCCCCAAACAGCCATCAGATTGGTGAAGAAACAGCAGGAAAATCATCAAAAATAGGGCAATTTAGTTTTTTTAAATTTAAATATGCCCTTATGTCCGGAATTATGAGTATCTTTGTGCGTTTTATGTAACTAACAAGGATTATGACTGAGAAAAATAAAGCCAAGGTTCGTGAAATCTTGGACACATATTTGGAGTGCAATCATCACCGCAAGACCCCGGAAAGATATGCAGTTCTGGATGCGGTTTATAGCATTGATGGGCACTTCACTCTTGAAGAGCTGGATGCTGAGCTCACGAAGAGAAACTTCCGGGTGAGCAGAGCTACGCTCTATAATACAATGCATCTCTTCATCGAGCTGAGGCTCGTGATGAGACACAGTCTGGTGGATGGGACCAAATACGAGGCGTGCTATTACAATGATAGCCATATCCATCAGGTGTGCAGCGTGTGTGGGCAGGTGACGGAGATCAATGTGCCGGCTGTTACGGCAGCAGTAAATGATCTCAAGCTGCAGCGTTTCCGAAAGGATACATTCGCCCTCTATATCTACGGCGTATGCAGTACATGCCAGGCAAAGCTTACACGCAAGAAAAACGATAAGTAATAAAAATAACTATATTATTTTATAGAAATGAACACAGGTAAAGTAGATGTCCTGCTCGGTTTGCAGTGGGGCGATGAAGGAAAAGGTAAGGTGGTTGATGTTTTGACCCCTAAGTATGATGTCATTGCTCGTTTCCAGGGTGGTCCTAATGCGGGTCATACTCTCGAGTTCGAAGGCGAGAAGTATGTTCTTCGTTCTATCCCTTCTGGTATCTTCCAGGGTGGCAAGGTAAATATCATCGGTAACGGCGTAGTCTTGGCTCCAGACCTCTTTATGGGCGAGGCTAAGGATTTGGAGAAGAGTGGCCATGACCTCAAGAGCCGTCTCTACATTTCTAAGAAGGCGCATCTCATCATGCCTACTCACCGTGTGCTCGATGCTGCCATTGAGGCTTCTAAGGGCAAGAACAAGGTAGGTACTACTGGTAAGGGTATTGGCCCTACTTATACTGATAAGGTAAGCCGTACTGGTCTTCGCGTAGGTGATATCCTCGAAAACTTCGAGGAGAAGTATGCTGCTCACAAGGCTGCTCATCTCAAGACTATCGCTAGCCTCGGATACACTGATTTCGATATCACTGAGGTTGAGAAGACCTGGATGGAGGGCATTGAATACTTGAAGCAGTTTAAGCTTATCGACAGCGAGGTGGAGATCAACAAGGTGCTCCGCTCTGGCAAGGATATCCTCTGCGAGGGTGCTCAGGGTACTATGCTCGATGTTGACTTCGGTTCTTATCCATTCGTAACTTCTTCTAATACCATCTGTGCGGGTGCCTGCATCGGTCTGGGTGTCGGTCCTAACCGTATCGGCAATGTCTATGGTATCATGAAGGCTTACTGTACTCGCGTAGGTGCAGGTCCATTCCCAACAGAGCTCTTCGATGAGACTGGTGCCAAGATTCGTGACCTGGGTCATGAGTATGGTGCGGTTACCGGACGTGAGCGTCGTTGTGGCTGGTGCGACCTCGTACAGCTCAAGTATTCTGTGATGGTGGACGGTGTTACCGAGCTCATCATGATGAAGAGCGACGTGCTCGATGGCTTCGATACCATCAAGGCTTGCGTGGCTTACAAGTTGCCTGATGGCACTGTTACTACAGATTTCCCTTACGAGATTGATAACGTAGAGCCTGTTTACAAGGAGTTCAAGGGATGGAAGACTGATATGACCCAGTTTACTTCTGAGGATCAGTTCCCACAGGAATTCAAGGACTACATTGCATTCATAGAGGAGTTCCTTGAGACCAAGATTGGTATCATCTCTATCGGTCCAGACCGCGCTCAGACTATTGTTCGTAAATAATTTGATAGTGTTTAATGTTTGGTGTATGATGTTTGCTTAAGGGTGAGCATAGCACTAGGCATTAAACATTTAACGTTTAATATTTAGCATAAATAAATGGCTCAGAAACCAAGTATTCCAAAGGGTACCCGCGATTTCGGTCCTGTTGAGATGGCAAAGCGTAATTACATCTTCAATACCATCAAGGATGTGTATGCCCTTTACGGATTCCAGCAGATTGAGACTCCTGCCATGGAGACCCTTCAGACCTTGATGGGTAAGTATGGCGAGGAGGGCGACAAGCTGCTCTTTAAGATTTTGAATTCAGGTGACTATATGAATAAGGTGAGCGATGAGGATATTCATTCGCTCGGATCACTCAAGTTGGCAGCAAAGCTCTGCGAGAAGGGTCTTCGCTACGATCTTACCGTGCCTTTCGCACGCTACGTGGTGCAGCATCGTGATGAGTTGCAGATGCCATTCAAGCGCTATCAGATTCAGCCAGTATGGCGTGCCGACCGTCCACAGAAGGGTCGCTATCGCGAGTTCTATCAGTGCGATGCCGACGTGGTTGGTTCTGATTCTCTTCTCAACGAGGTTGAGTTGATGCAGATTGTAGATACAGTCTTTACCAAGTTTGGTGTGCGTGTCTGCATCAAGATCAACAACCGCAAGATCCTTACCGGTATTGCTGAGGTAATTGGTGAGGCTGAGAAAATTGTGGATATCACCGTGGCTATCGATAAGCTCGACAAGATTGGTCTTGACAATGTAAACGAGGAACTTCGCAATGATGGCATTTCTGAAGAGGCTATCGAGAAGTTGCAACCAATCATCTCATTGTCAGGTTCTAACGATGAGAAACTTGAAGTGATTTCCAAGGTTCTCGAAGGCTCTGAAATCGGATTGAAGGGTGTAGAGGAAACTAAGTTTATCCTTGATACCTTGAAGTCTGTTGGTCTGAACAATGAGATTGAGCTCGACCTTACTTTGGCTCGTGGCTTGAACTATTATACTGGTGCCATCTTCGAGGTGAAGGCGCTTGATACTCCTATGGGTAGTATCACTGGTGGTGGTCGTTACGACAACCTTACCGGTATCTTTGGCTTGCCAGGATTGAGTGGAGTAGGTATCAGTTTTGGTGCCGACCGTATCTATGATGTGCTCAATGCCCTCGATCTCTATCCAAAGGAGGCGGTCAATTCTACTCAGGTGCTCTTCATCAATTTCGGTGAGAAAGAGACAGCCTATTGTCTTCCTATCGTGACTGCCGCTCGTGCAGCTGGTATCCGCACTGAGATCTTCCCAGACAAGGCGAAGATGAAGAAGCAGATGAGCTATGCCAATGCCAAGCAGATTCCATTTGTTGTTCTCGCTGGCGAGAATGAGATGGCAGCTGGCAAGGTTACATTGAAGAATATGGAGAGTGGTGAGCAGACTTTGGTTTCTGCAGAGGAGCTCATCGCTGTCGTTAAGAAATAAAAATGGGTTTTTAATTAGTTTAGTTATGGAACGTTGTTTCCATATTATCATTTACTTATCCGTTTCCTTGTGTATGAATTTGTGAAAACTCAGCATAGGGAGGCGGATTTTTTTTAGCTTTAGGGCTAGAAACGAATCCTTCTCATGTTGCCGGCAAGCAGATCAAGTATGTGCTGCAGTTTGGTGCCAGTATAGAGAATTAGCTGCAAGTGATAGGAGAAGCAGCTGCAGGTGATAGGAGAGGCAGCTGCAGGTGATAGGAGAAGTAGCTGTAAGTGATAGGAGAGGCAGCTGCAGGTGATAGGAGAGGCAGCTGTAAGTGATAGGAGAAGTAGTTGAATGATAATCTATTTCCCACAAAAGAAAGGGGGAGGCAAGCAGTCGTGATAGACTGATGCCTCCCCCAAATGATATGGAAAGTTTTAAATGTCTTAATTCTTAAAGCTGTGGATAGGAGCAGGAATGCGACCTACACGATTTACGAAATCAGAACAGCTGAACTGATTAACCGGCATGATTGGAGCATAACCCAACAAACCGCCGAAATCTACAGTATCACCCACCTTCATACCCACAACAGGGATGATGCGGACTGCAGTAGTCTTCTGGTTTACCATACCAATGGCAGCTTCATCGGCAATGACACCGGAGATGGTGGTAGCTGCTGTATCGCCAGGGATGGCAATCATATCCAAACCTACAGAGCAAACGCAAGTCATTGCTTCCAACTTCTCGATAGTAAGTGCACCTGCCTCTACGGCATTGATCATACCCTGGTCCTCAGAAACAGGGATGAAGGCACCACTCAAACCGCCAACATAAGAAGAAGCCATGATACCTCCCTTCTTAACCTGGTCGTTCAAAAGTGCGAGTGCTGCGGTTGTACCTGGAGCACCAGCACGCTCCAGACCGATCAACTCCAGAATATCAGCTACGCTGTCGCCGATGGCTGGAGTTGGAGCCAATGAAAGGTCGATGATACCGAATGGTACGTTCAGGCGGCGTGATGCCTCCTTGGCAACCAGCTGACCTACACGTGTAATCTTGAAAGCAGTACGCTTGATAGTCTCGCAGAGAACCTCGAAGCTTTCGCCCTTCACCTGCTCCAAAGCATATTTTACCACACCAGGACCGCTGACACCTACGCTGACAACAGCGTCTGCCTCAGAAACGCCATGGAAGGCACCAGCCATGAATGGGTTATCATCAGGAGCATTGCAGAGAACAACGAGCTTAGCGCAACCCAAAGAACCATTATCCTTGGTAGCCTCAGCTGTATCCTTGATGATTTCGCCCAGCAGGCGTACTGCATCCATGTTGATACCAGTCTTGGTAGAACCTACGTTTACAGAGCTGCAGATGAAATCGGTCTGGGCCATAGCCTGAGGGATAGAACGGATGAGAAGTTCATCGCTCTTGCTCATACCCTTGCTTACGATGGCAGAGTATCCACCGAGGAAATTGACACCCAATTCCTTGGCACATTTGTCGAGAGTCTTGGCAATCTTCACATAGTCATCGGTAGTCTTGCAGGCAGAACCGCCCACGAGTGCAATTGGAGTGATAGAGATGCGCTTGTTTACGATAGGCACACCATACTCTTTAGAGATGTCCTCACCGGTCTTCACCAGATTCTTGGCGAGGCGGGTAATCTTATTATAAATGTTCTGACAGAGCTGGTCGAGATCTGAAGTGGCACAATCCAGGAGGTTGATACCCATGGTGATGGTGCGCACATCGAAGTTCTCCTGCTCAATCATCTTGTTGGTTTCGATAACCTCAGATATATTGATCATATTCCTTCTATTGCTTTTAAAAGTGATAAACTTAGATGCGGTGCATCATGTTGAAGATTTCCTCACGCTGGCATTTTACCTGAACACCAATGCTCTTGCCAAGATCAGCGAGTTCGTCGGCAACAGTCTCGAAAGATGCATTCATCTTACCCATGTCAACAATCATCATCATGTTGAAGTACTCCTGTACGATGGTCTGAGAGATATCCAGGATATTGACGTCCTTTTCTGCCAAATAGGTACAAACTCTGGCGATGATACCTTTTGTATCCTTGCCTACTACTGTAATAATCGTTCTGTTCATGTAATAAATTATTTTATATGGATAGTTTAATGCTGCAAATTTACAATAATTTAGGGAGACTACCAAATAAAAAACAGAAAACTTGCAAAATGACAGACATTTTGCAAGTTTTCTGATATATCGTTTACTTGATTCCTCTTTCGTTGAGTGCCTTGGAATATTTTGCAGCATTCTGCAGGTGTTCCTGATAGGTGCGGGCAAAATTGTGGGTGCCGCTGAAATCCTCCTTGGCGCACATATAGAGATACTCGTGCTTTACATGGTTGAGTACGGCATCAATGCCGGCAACCGATGGAATGCGGATTGGGCCAGGAGGAAGACCTGGATTCTTGTAGGTGTTGTATGGACTCTTGATGTACAGGAGGTTGTTGTAGATACGCTTCAGTTCGAAACGCTTCCAGGCGAACTTGATGGTTGGGTCAGCCTGCAGTGGCATACCTTCCGGATACTCTGCATTGCGCAGCATCAGTCGGTTGTAGTACATACCTGCAATCATCGGTTTTTCGCCGTTGTTGGCAGTTTCCTCATCCACGATACTGGCAAGTGTAATCACCTGGTTAGGAGTGAGCTTCATCGTCTTGGCCTTCTCCGTGCGTTCAAAGTTCCAGAACTTGTCGCTCTCTTTCTTCATGCGTTCCAGGAATTTCTCGATGGATACATTCCAGTAGATATCGTAGGTGTTAGGGATAAACATGCAGGCGATGGTGGCTGTATCGTAGCCCATCTTCTCGCAAACCGCCTCATCTGTGAGTGCCTTCTTGATTTCTGTGCTGTCGAGCATCAGTTTCTTGCTCAGCTCCACGGCGAGCTTGTCGATGGTGCGTACGGAAGGTATGGTGAGGTTGACAGGTTCCTGCAAACCGTTCTTCATGTGACGCCAGACCTTGAGTGCTCCGTCTCCAGGATGGATGGCGTATCTACCGGTGCGGATGTGGTCGGCATAGCCAGAATGAAGGGTGAGGGTGCGGAACGCCTGCATCGGGATGCTCTTGGCGATAGGCTGCACCTTATTATATACGGAGTCGATGTTGTCATCGGCGTCGATATACACATACTTGGTTTCGCTGCTTTTCGAGAATGATGAGAAGCAGTAGAGATAACCTACGATGGCGATGACGGCGATGCAGCCGATGGCGCCATAGAGGTAAAACTTAGAAGTTGTTTTCTTTTTCTTCATTTTCTTTATCTACTTAAAACATTTTCTTTTCTTCTTGAAATATTTCTGTTCGTCTTTGAACTTGATCTGTTCTTCTTGAAACATTTTGGTGCAAAAGTACAGTAAAAATGCCAAATAGCAAAGCGTAGTCAATTAAAATAGGTTAATTCACCGATTCTTTATCCGTGGTATGAAGAATTTCATTACCTTTGCATCATTGAAACTGAGGAATATTGACATATTAAAACGATAGATGATATGAGAATGAAATTTACAATATCATATAAGGCAGAGTGGGGGGAGTCTTTGCATGCCGATATCACCTTCTTCACACGTGACGGAAAGCGGAAGGTGGTAGATCTGGCGATGAACACAGTGGATGGTTATCATTGGATGGCTGAAACCCATACTTTGGAAAACCGTCATCATCCCTTTGTGGCTGTAGCCTATTATTATAAGGTGGTGGATGCCGAGGGAAATGTGGTGCGCAGGGAATCTGTTGCTTCTCCTAGAGCCTATGTGTATGAGGCGAACAGAAACTATATCCTGTCCGACTTCTGGCTGGATGATGAGAATGAGCTGTTGGGCGGTTTCATCAACTATACGGCTCCGGTAGTCTGGACGGGTGATGAGGCTGCCAAGCTGCCTCTGTTCGAGCAGACCGTGATCTTCAAGGTTTCTGCTCCTCAGCTTCACGAGGGTGAGGCTGTGGCACTGCTGGGTAATCATCCAACCTTGGGTGAATGGAATACCGACCATTATCTTCCGATGATTCATCAGGGCGGAACCAGTTGGGTACTTTCTGTCAACGTGCAGGCTTTGGAGGCTCCGCTGGAGTATAAATATGTGGTAGTGGATGCCAGGACCCATCAGTTCAAGAGATGGGAGTTTGGTGAGAATCGCACCATGGGAACAGGTATCGCCTATGGCCATGATGAGGAGGAGAAAGCCAACCGCTATGCGGTTAGCGGTCCGGATGAAATCCGCCTTTATTCCAAGGATGTCTGTATCCTTCATGGCGGTAAATTCCGTGTGAAGAAAATGCCGCCTCATGCTCAGTTTAATTTCGATACCTATATCTTCGATTTGGATGGTACCTTGCTTTCTACCCTGGGCGATTTGGCTGCGAGCTGCAATTATGCCCTCAAGACGAATGGCTTTCCTGAGCGAAGCGTAGATGAGGTGCGCCGCTTTGTTGGAAACGGTGTCAAGAAATTGATGGAACGTGCCATTCCGGATGGTTTGGAAAATGAGAAGTTTGAACAGGTGTTTGCCGATTTCCGCAAGCACTATATGATGCATAATCTTGATACCACGCAGCCTTATCCGGGTGTGATGGAAATGTTACAGGAGTTGAAGGATAGAGGCAAGAATATTGCCGTGGTGAGCAATAAGTTTTATGCTGCCACCCAAGCCCTCTGTCGCCATTTCTTTGGCGACTTGGTAGATGTGGCTATAGGTGAACGTGAGGATATTCAGAAAAAGCCAGCCCCGGATACTGTAAATGAGGCTTTGCGTCAGATGAATGCCGATAGGGAAAGCGCAGTCTATATCGGCGACAGTGATGTAGATGTCATGACCGCCAAGAACAGCGGAATGCCTTGCATCAGTGTGCTTTGGGGATTCCGCGATCTCGAGTTCCTTATCGCACATGATGCTAGAATATTTGTTACATCCCCGCTGCAGATCTGTTAGTTGATTCCGTGTTCTTCTACGAATTTCACCACATCATCCTTGTTGGTGTCAGAGATAGGCACCGCCAGTTTGCCATAGACGACCTTCATATTCTGGATGTAGTCAAAATTAGTTAGATTGGCAATGAAAGAGCGGTGCACTCTTCTGAATTTCTGGCGCGGAAGTTTCTCTTCCAGGCGTTTCAGGTTGCCCAGGGTCATGATGTTGCGTCCGTCCGCCATGTGGAACTTCACGTAATCTTTCACGCTCTCGATAAAGAGTATGTTCTCGAAAGGAATTCGGGTGTATTTGCTTTCGTTCCTCACCACTACAAAGCCATCGCGCTTGATAGGGTTGTAGGTATCGTCCTGCATATAATGGTCGAATACCTTCTGGCAGGTCTGCATGAAGTCTTCGTATAGGATAGGCTTGACCAGATAGTCGAAGGCGTTCACCTTGTATGCTTCGATGGCATACTCCTTGAATGCGGTGGTGAAGATAATCTTCACGTTCATCGGCACGAGCTTGGCAAACTCGAGTCCGCTGATCTGCTGCATGTGGATGGCAAGAAACAGAATGTCAAGATGGCTGTGGTGGATTCCATCTACAGCCTCGATGGCGTTGTGGTACGCACCGATAAGGTTAAGGGAAGGTGTTTCCTCAACATAATGCTTCAGCAAAGCCAAAGCCTCAGGATCTTCATCTATGATGGCGCAGTTTAATATCATACTTATTTTTATTTTTTGATTAGTTGGATGGTATTATCATTTATTTTCCCTAATAACGACTGATTTCCCGTTTTATTGTATCCGGAAGAACTTTTTTTCAGGAAATCTTATTTTTATCCTTTTTCCCTTAAATTTGCTTAATCTATTTGGCTGTTTGCCGAAAAAGCGTTACTTTTGGGGATTGAATCGAATATATCGGTTCGGAATCGGTCAAACTCCGCTCTGGACTCGCAATCATGTGGCTCGGAAACGGTTGTAATACCGGTTCTTATTGAAATCAAAATGATGATAAACGACATGAATGATAAGAAAAACAATTCTATAAGATATTTTTCTGTAAGCACGTTCTTGCTTACAGGTAAGCAGATGATGCTGGCGATGATGCTGGCTTGTTCGCCTCTTGCCATGTCGGCGCAGAAAATCTCGCTCGGTAGCTGCATCACCCGTGATGGTGGTCAGTATAAGGGAGAGATGGTAAGCGGCAAACCACAGGGCAAGGGATCTACCGTTTATAAGAATGGTGATACTTACGAGGGTGCCTACGTCAAGGGAAAGCGCAGCGGATATGGCGTATATACTTTCTCGGATGGCGAGAGATACGAAGGACAGTGGCTGCAGGACCAGCAGCACGGCAAGGGGACCTATTACTTCCAGAACAATAATAAGTATGTAGGACTCTGGTTCCGCGATTTCCAGCACGGACATGGCGTGATGTACTATTACAATGGTGATAAGTATGACGGCGACTGGTATAAGGATAAGCGACAGGGAAAAGGTACCTACACCTATTCCAACGGTGCCAAATACAAAGGCCAGTGGATGAATGATATGAAGAATGGAAATGGATTCTTTGACTGGGGAGATGGAACCACCTACGATGGACAGTGGGTAGATAACCAGCGCTCAGGCAAGGGTACCTTTAAATATGCTGACGGTGATACCTATATTGGTGACTGGAAGGATGATATCCAGGACGGTAAGGGTATCTACAAATTCCATAACGGTGATATCTATGAAGGTGATTATTCGCAGGGTGAACGTACCGGTGAAGGAATTTTCCGCTCAGCCAGCGGTTCGAAATACACCGGACAGTTTGTGGATGGCCAGCGTTCCGGACAGGGTACTTTCGTATGGAAGAATGGCGACATCTATGTTGGCAGCTGGAAAGACGACCTGCAGAACGGTAGGGGAAAGTTGACCAAGAAGAACGGCGACATCTTTGAAGGCGAGTTCAAGAAGGGATATGTCGATGGCAACGTGGTGATACATTACGCCAACGGTAACCGCTTCAAGGGTGTCTATCACAATGGCAAGCGCGAGGGCTTCTGTATCGAGGAGAACAAGGACGGCAAGCGCTTCGAGGGCAACTATAAGAAGGATGCACGCGATGGCAGATTCGTAGAGAAAGACTGCAATGGTCAGGTTACTGCCAAGGGTGTATATGAGAACGGAAAGCGATTTGAGGATTAAACTTCCGGCAAGATTGAATCTTTAGGATTTTAATACACATCAGCATCTGTTCCTCTCTGAAATATAAACTTAAAAATGTAGAAATCAATCACAAAATTCAATATACTATGGTAATTGATACATTAGACAATTTGGAGAAATATGTTTCTCTTAATCCACTCTTCACAGAGGTAGTGAAGTTTATCAACGAGACTGATCTCACTAAGTTGGAGACCGGCAAGCATCCTATCCAGGGTGATGATCTCTTTGTGAATATCGCTGTAGCTCACGGCAAGACCGAGGAAGAAGCTACCATCGAGGCACATCGTCAGATGATTGATATTCAGATTCCTATGAATACAGAGGAAACCTATGGATATTCTCCAGTGAAGGATCTCCCGGAAGTGGAATACGACGAGGCTAAGGATTGCACCTTGTATCCTGGTGTGAAGGCTCAGACACTGGTAACCTGCAAGCCAGGCCAGTTTGTTATCTTCTTCCCACAGGACGGTCATCAGCCATGCATAGGCAAGGGTGATATCCATAAGGCTATCTTCAAGGTAAAGGCTTAAAAACCTTAATCAAATAGTAGAACCATCTAAAATCATGATATATGGCAACAGAAAAGAAAACTTCAGCTAAAAATACTACAGCAAAGAAGACAACAGCCAAGAAGGCTACCTGCAAGGCAACCGCCAAGTGCGCTACCAAGAAAACCGTGAAGGCTGCTGCCCCAAAACATATCGGACTCGTGAAGAACGATCCATATCTGGCAGACTTTGAGCCTGCTATCGTAGGAAGACATGAGCATGCGCTCTGGAAACTCAACCAGCTTACCCGTAACGGCAAGATTTCGCTCAGCGACTTCGCCAACGGATACGACTACTTCGGATTACACAAGACGGAGAAGGGATGGGTGTTCCGCGAGTGGGCACCAAATGCTACAGATATCTATCTCATCGGCGATTTCAACGGCTGGCAGGAAAGCCCTAAGTATCGTGCTAAGCGTATCAAGGGCACCGGCAACTGGGAGTTGAAACTCTCGGAAAAGGCAATGAAGCACGGTGATCTCTTCAAAATGAAGGTGCACTGGGAAGGTGGAGAAGGCGAGCGTATCCCTGCATGGGCTAACCGTGTGGTTCAGGATGAGCAGACCAAGATTTTCTCTGCGCAGGTATGGAACCCTGAGCCTTACAAGTGGAAGAAGAAGACCTTCAGGCCTAACACCACTCCGCTGCTCATCTATGAGTGCCATATCGGAATGGGACAGGATGCAGAGAAGGTTGGTACCTACACTGAGTTTAAGGAGAAGGTGCTGCCACGTATCATTGAGGATGGTTACAACTGCATCCAGATCATGGCAATCCAGGAGCATCCTTATTATGGATCCTTCGGCTATCACGTAAGCAGCTTCTTTGCTGCCAGCAGCCGTTTCGGAACCCCAGAGGAACTCAAGTCTCTCATTGATACAGCTCATCAGAATGGCATCGCTGTCATTATGGATATCGTTCACTCTCATGCAGTGAAGAACGAGATGGAAGGTCTCGGCAATCTTGCCGGTGATCCTAACCAGTATTTCTATCCTGGCGACAGACACGAGCATCCAGCTTGGGACAGTCTCTGCTTCGACTATGGTAAAGATGAGGTGATGCACTTCCTCCTGAGCAACTGTAAGTACTGGCTCAGCGAATACCACTTCGATGGTTTCCGCTTTGATGGTGTAACCTCCATGCTCTACTACAGCCACGGTCTGGGAGAGGCGTTCTGCAATTACGGTGACTACTTCAATGGCCATGAGGATGATAACGCTATCTGCTACCTCACCCTTGCCAACTGTCTGATTCATGAGGTTAACAAGCATGCCATTACGATTGCCGAAGAGGTGAGCGGAATGCTGGGACTGGCAGCCAAGTTTGAGGATGGCGG
>OGOX01000320.1_pt1 | contig 38604 bp, 33 predicted proteins | sample 1552761 | NCBI WGS metagenome assembly OGOX01 (sample SAMEA2580212, study PRJEB22360) | human gut metagenome | biome: human gut; feature: human-associated habitat; material: faeces | place: Denmark | collected 2008/2010
GGTTGTCCATGCCGGTAATGCGGGTCTGATTTTTCTTCACCAGTTGTGGTTCGAAAGAACCCTTTTTTAATATCGTATTTTGTTCCTCCAGACGACGAACCTGCTTTTCCAGCTCACGAATACGTTGCTGCTCTGATGTGAGTGGTGATGCAGAAGGCGTGATACCCGGACGTACCCATGCCTCCAGAGTAGAGGAACCAACATTCATAGCTTCACTGGCTTCCCGGTATGAGTAACCTTTATCAACGATAAGTTGGGCGCATTCCTGCTTAAACTCCGGAGAGAAAGTACGCTTTGTTTTCTTGTTCATTAAGTCACCTGTTTTATGTTGTGGTGAGAATATCACCTTTAATCAGGTGGCCAAATTCACTGTGCCGCTACAGTTATTGAATCAGGTTATGCACTGAATGAACCTTTTTCACCCCTGGTGTCAGCAGAGCAGAAACTTATGCCGTCCACCACCTAGCGGCTTGCCGGGTATGTTGACGGTGAACAGTTTGCTGCTTGGACAGGCGCGGCGTCTTCTCCTGCTAAAGCTGACGTGTCCGGCTTATCTGATTCCGGTCTGTCAGTTCTGCCACTGAATTCAAAACAGTAACACAGGTTTAAAAACGACATCAGAGAGCGGACACCGCTCGCCGCAGTCGAACTGCAGGAGTGTAACGACTGAGTGAGCGAGGAAGCGGAATATCGTCAGGTCTTTCATGCACTGCTTACGCTCTGATGCTGCATTTAACGATAATCAGGGAGACTTAAAATAATGACTGCTGAGATGTTGCATTTTCCTCGTTTCCGCATGCGTTCTTCCCTGCTGCTGGCCAGCGTGCTCGCCTGCTTCCGTCCCCGCTGCTCCCCGTTGTGCTGCTGCCTCATCCTCTCCGGCATCTGACACCGCACCGGCTGCCGTACCGTCTTCGGCATCCTCGTCCACGGGCAAATCATCTTCGTCACCTGCGCAGGTATCTTCTTCAGGGGGAACATCGTTTATGAGGTTCAGGGAAGCAAGTCTGAAGGCTCCGGTCTTGCGCTTGTGGCTAAAATGCTTTCGGGAAAATTTGGTATCAGTATTGGTTCTGAGATGTCCCTGGGTAATTCGTTCACCTTCAGTACATCTTCCCTGAGTGCCATTTATGAACTCTTTCGCACCGATAACCGTTTTACGGTTGTTTCGTCGCCTGATCTGATGGTCAGTTCCGGCAAGAATGCGTCTTTCTCATCCGGGCAGCAGGTTCCGGTACTGGGGAGTGTTTCATACAATGATGGCACGCCCGTTCAGTCGGTTACCTATCGTGATTCCGGGGTTATCTTTAAGCTCCCCCCATGGTCACGGGAAACCGTATTCACATCACTGTCCATCAGGAGCTGAGCAGTTTTGTTAAAACGGATACGGGTATCAGTGACAGTCCGACCCTTCTCAAACGGGAGATAGACAGTTCACTGGTGCTTAACGATGGTGATGTGGTTGTGCTGGGTGGCCTTGCTGACAGCAATGACAGCGACACAAAAACGGGGTTCTCGCTTCTGCCGAAGTGGTTTTCGCAGCGGTCATCCGAGAACAGCAAAACGGATATGGTGATACTGCTTCAGGTGAAAAAATGCCGTTTAAGTGATTAAGCGGCAAACACAGAGGGATTAAACATCTGGTCTTATCTGATTATTTTTATCTGGCGGCCTGTCTGGCTTTTGCTGCTGCTTCTGCTTTTGCTAGATTGGCCCTTGCTGCTTTTATTTCTGCTGCAATTTGTTCCACTGTTGGTTTCTGGTTTTGACTGGTTGTGTAGGTTTTTTTTGTTTTGCTGTTTTTAATGTTTGTTTTCTGTGCACTGTTTTCCAGTGTCTGGATCCTGTTGTACTCTTCAAGCGTCATACCCCGTTTCTGCGCCTGTTGGGTTCTGAATTTTGTGACTTCTTCCTGTGTCATTGCATTCGCATGTTGTGCAACAGCTGCGCCGCAGACAAGAGTACTTACCAGTATCGGGATGAGTTTTTTCAAGTCAGCCATAAAGCCCCCTGATGGTTCTGTAAATGAATACGATGTCGATCGCGGCGATTATCAGCTCGGTGCCAGAATGGCAGCAGTATGTAGGTTGTGTGTATCAGCAGTACGATGATGAATATCCGCATGGCACTGTCCTGAACTGTTCTGCCGTGGGAGTATTAAAGGTGGATATCTTTAGCTATTTCAATATGTGTAATGGACTGTTGGTGATTTTGAGCTTTATTTAAAGTTTTTTATTGTTCAATATAGTTGCTTATGAGTTTAAAATCGTCTTAGTGGAGCAGTCACTGCAACCCGGATCCTGTGTGGCACAGGTTGCTCGTGAACAATTCCTGATGGGCCCGAATGACATGATGCACTCCTATTTGGGCAGGAGTCTGCTGAGCCGAATGAATTATGAAGATTTTATCGGTTATCTCAAAACCATGATGCCTGACTACATGCAGGCCTACCGAGCATCCGGTTTGTTGCCCGACATGGCGAACAATAACTCGGTACATGTTAACGAAAAAATCATACCGAATGTGGCCGCCGGTCTGATAAAAGTTAAACCTCTAGCAGAGCGTTTCACCGGAGAAGGCGCTATTGAGTTCGTCGACGCATCTCAGGAAAAATATGATGTAATCATAACCAGTACAGACTATGAGGATGATTGTAATGTGGGTTCATCCTTACCAGCAGCTGTCTGGTTCGCGTATTCGGCAGATCGCAAAAGAGAACATCCGTAGCGACATCTGGCAAAATATCAGGGCGTGCTACAGGCTGATGCCTATGCTGGTTATAACGTACTGTACGAAACAGGCTGGGTGCAGGAAGCCGGGTATCTGGCGCACGCCCGTCGAAAAATCCATGACGAGGATGTGCGCCGTCCGACAGAAATGACTCAGGAAGCTCTCAGACGGATAGCAGAGTTGTACGCCATAGAAACGGAGATACGCGGCAGTCCGGCAGAGGAGCGACTTGCGGTCAGGAAAGCCAGAAGCGTCCAGTTGATGTGGTCGTTGTACGACTGGATACAGTTGCAGAGGAAAATGCTGTCGAAACATGCGGAGATGGCGAAGGCGTTCGACTATATCTTGAAGCAATGGGATGCGCTGAACGAGTTCTGTCGTAACGGCTGGGTGGAAATAGACAACAACAGATAGATGATTTGATTAACTTATTAATACATTGGAATATACTTAACATAAATTGCAAATGTATAAGTGAACAGACTTGTTAATAGGTCTTCTCTGATGTACCTTTAAGACTTATTAAACAGTCTTAAAGGTGCATTATGCCTAACATCATTCTGTCTGACACCAGTGCAAGTGTCAGTGAACTGAAAAAAAATCCGATGGCGACAGTCAGCGCCGGTGATGGTTATCCGGTGGCCATTCTGAATCGTAATCAGCCTGCCTTTTACTGTGTTCCGGCAGAGCTGTACGAGAAAATACTTGATGCCTTGGACGATCAGGAGCTGGTGAAACTGGTTGTCGAACGTAGCAACCAGAAACTGCACGATGTGAATCTAGATAGTTACCTATGACATACACGGTTAAATTCAGAGATGATGCGCTGAAAGAATGGCTGAAGCTGGATAAGACCATTCAGCTTCAGTTTGCTAAAAAGCTAAAGAAGTGCTGCGATAATCCACACATCCCTTCTGCAAAACTAAGAGGAATAAAGGGCTGCTACAAAATAAAACTTCGCGCATCTGGTTTTCGCTTGGTTTATCAGGTGATTGAAAATCAATTAATTATCGCTGTTGTAGCTGTAGGAAAACGTGAACATAGTGATGTTTATAATCTTGCCAGCGAACGAATGAGGTAAAAAATGAGTGATGTAAGAAAGTTAGTAAACGCCCCGAGAAGTACGTAGCGTAAGGATTATTTTACAGCTGAGAAGTTCTTGGTCAGCAGTTCATGCGAGCCTGTGCATAGATTATGTGTAATTGCCTGATTTTGATATGTTCAATCCAGCATCAAATGAAGGTTAATTTATGGACGACAAACAATTGCAGGTTCTGGCTAACGAACTGGCCAAAAACCTCAAAACTCCTGAAGACCTCAGTCAGTTTGATCGGCTGCTGAAAAAGCTCAGCGTTGAAGCCGCTCTCAATGCAGAAATGACACACCATCCTGGGTATGAGAAAAAATCAGTCCAGACCGGGAACTAACTCCCGCAACGGTTATTCCACATACGCCGCCAGCAGATGGAGCTGGATATTCTGAAAAAGGCGGAGGAAATCACAAAAAAGACCCGGGCATCAGTATCAGTCACCTGAACAACAGAGAAAAAAGACCCTGTACACGATTCTGTGTAAATGCCTTTTCTCAGAAGTGACCGTCCAGGCGGTCACCGAACTCGATAATAAAGCGGCTCATTGCCATACGCCAGTCCCGCAGTGGCATCGTCCATTTCTGTGAAGCCACCTGGATTGCCAGCCACACGACCTTTTTCACTGAGTCATCCGTCGGGAACACCTTGCCTTCGATATTGATACCCAGTGCGAGGAATACGGATTTATTGATTACGCGACTGTCCTGCCGAACCTTCAGGACAATACAGTCAAGATAAACAATGGGATAGACCGCATCCAGTGGCCGGTTTTGCCATTCGACTACCTGCTCCATAACGGCATCGGTGACCTTCGATACCAGCGCCGGTGAGACATCAGCGTCATACAGCCCTTTAAACGCAGCCGCTATTTCGCGGGTTGTCAGGCCTTTGGCGTACAACGACAGGATCTGGTTATCCATCCCGGTGATCCGGGTCTGGTTTTTCTTCACAAGTTGCGGTTCAAAAGAGCCATCACGATCGCGCGGAGTGCGTAGTTCCAGGGGGCCATCACCGGTGATAACGGTCTTTGTGGAATAGCCATTGCGGGAGTTGGCACCCGGTTTAGGCTGGTTTTTATCGTAGCCCAGATGGTGGGACATTTCAGCGTTGAGAGCTGCCTCAACGCTGATTTTCTTCAGCAGGCGACGAACTGGCTGAGATCTTCAGGGGTTTTGAGATTTTTGGCCAGTTCGTTAGCCAGAGCCTGCAACTGTTTTTCGTCCATAAATTAACCTGCTTTTGATGTTGGATTGAACATATCAAAATCAGGCAATTACACAAATCTATGTACAGGCTCTCACAGTGCCTGGGCGGTCTCAGCCCGGAACAATTTGAAAACCATAATCTCGCTTAGGGCCGTGTCCACATTACGTGGGTAGGATCAGAGTGCCAGCGAGACTTCAGGACAGGGCGTCCATCACATAACTATACTTTGCCTGTTTTTTCACGCTCTTCAGCAAAGGGGCCTCCGGCCCCTTTCAGTAACAGCCGGTCAGAATGAGTAACGGAAGTTGGCGTTGACAGCATTATCAACGTTGTACTTACCAAACGCGGATTTTTCAAACTCCAGACCAAAACGGATGTTGTCACGGACTTCTGCGTTCAGACCCACAGACATCAGCATGCGACCGTCTTTCTCACCCTTAATGCGCTTCTCTCCGGATGCATCACGAAGTACCGTTTCTCCGTTTGTAAGCAGGTCAAACTGGTAGCCAAGGCCGGCACGTGCCGTCACTTTCCAGTCCTTACCGGAGAACGATTTCCCCACACCCACACCGGTACGGCCAATCAGCGGATTAAAGTCCTTATCCTTCATGGTGAGGTTCATCCCTTGGTCCTTCCAGCTGAACTGTTTCCCGGATACAGCACCGTAAACAAGTTCCGCCTGTGGCTCAATCCAGGCATCCTCTGTGAGAGGATAGCGGTAGCCCACTTCAGCCCCCGCATACCAAGAATGAGAACTGTAGTCTTTTTTGCCGAGTCCGGCAAAGGTCGCGGTGTACTCGTTGTCATGGTGAACGTATTTACCGATGAGGTCGATATAAGCACCGGACTCAAACAGGGCAGAAGCATAAATCCCCGCCCCGACAGACTTCGTTTCACCACTGAAGGCATCACTGCCGGCATGGCTGTCGGTATATGTCATGGTCCCCCCGGTGAAGAGGTCCAGACCGTCCAGTTCATGTTTTTTATCCGCACCCACCTGAACATGCGTATAATTGTCACTGAAACCACCGCCGGCAGAGCCGGTTCCGCTCATGATACGTGCCCATGCACCGGCCTCACCATTGATGTCACGCAGGTCACCCATACGTTTGTTCAGGTTGTTTACCTCCGCCAGGAAGCTTTTATAGCCGGCAGACATGAAGTTCTCTGCGTTCTTGGCTGACTGCTGATTAGCCACGGCATTGAATCCCTTCAGGATCCATGTGGTTTTTTCTCCGTTATCCTTCTGCTCAATCACCGGTGTCACATCACTGAAGCCCACATTTTGTGTCTGTGAATTAAACACATCGACTGCCGTTCCTTTCGGGGCACTGACCAGTTCAAGATTCAGGGTATTATGTTTTCCATCATTCGCAACATAATCAACAAGAAGACTATTATTTTTACCCTCAAGTTTGTTTTTCACTACCACCTTATCAGAGTTCGTGGCGTCAGAACGCAACACAAAGGTGCTGTCACTGGTCGTCAGGTCATTAACTGTCAGTGTGGAGAATTTATTATTATCACTACTGAATACCATCAGGGATTTGCTGGTTTTGAGGGTGTTAACCCCGGAATCTCCGGTCATACGCCATACGGTATTAACCATTGAGGCATCACCTTTCAGGGCAGTGATTTTTCCGGTCCATGATGTATTATATTTATCAAACATCAGGCTGGTCAGTTCCGGATTAGGATTAAATTCAGAGAGTGTTGATGTATCTGAGCCAAAATTTAGTCTAACGGCAGTACCATTGTCGGCAGTGATGTCCCCGCTGAACATGGCATAATTACCAGCCGTCAGGGTGGCATTTGACGCCGTCATTTTCACATTCCCCAGTTCATGCATTGACGGAATGAATTTATCGGCAATCGGGTATCCCTGAATATTTAACTCCGCATTTTCACCAACGTTAATTGTGCCTGAATTCATCAGCCACGTATTAGCCGTCAGTCGTGAGCCTTTCTCCAGTGTCAGAGTGCTGTCATCTGAAATTGTCGCGCCGGTATCAAGGACCACATCCCGGTTTTTAACTGAGACCTTACTCTTATTCTCTGCCGTAAACGATCCCGAGAACTTATTGTTAATAGTGAGCGTTGAATTATCAGCAGCAACACTTCCGGTAAACGAACTCATATCCTCTGTTGTGCCCACTGATTTTCCGGAACGAACATCCTTGCGGAAGGAAAAACCATCATTAGTGATGTTTTTCCCTGAATGAAGGTCAATATAAGCGGTATCACTGCCAAGCGTTACTGTTGAGTTTTTCGCCTTAATATCACCTTTCACATCAGCATTACGGGCAACAACAAAGTCTGCATTTTCAAGATGAAGGGAGCCAAAGTTAAACGTCCTCCCTTCCCAGTCTGGCTGGGAGAAATCGGAGACCTGGTTATTGGTTTTGTAGTTTGTGTTTTGTTTTTGATTAACAGATTTTTCCTTATTCTGAATTTCTGCGACATAATCTGTTCCGCACAACCATTGTAACGGGGCTGGATATGAACAGGAAAATCCACCATCCCTGAATACAGCATGATCTGTGGCGTGCCCCTGCATCACTAACTGGGCATTTTTAATGCTGATATCATTTGATATGTTGACATCACCGTCCAGAATCAGAAGGCCATTCTGCTGTTGCTGATCGAACGAATGAGTGATTTTCGTATTACCGGTGACATTACCATGATAAATATAGGCATCTGTGTTATTTACAGATAAAGTTGCTATCTTATCTTTATTGGTATTGGTAATAGTCGTTCCTAAATCTGTTGCAGCTATATACTTAAATGCCTGATCATGACCATTAAGATCAAGGGTTCCTCCATTTTCAGTAAAGAAAATGCCTGCGTAATCACCGCTTCCCAATGCCTTATCAGCATTCAGCTTAACGGTACCATTACCACTGGCCATGTAGATATTGTTGAAAGATTTTTCAGCGCTGAGAACAACTGTACCATTACCGGTTTTCAGATTTCCCCCCTGGGTAACCTTCACATCCAGCGTACCGGCTCCAATTTTATGAAGGTTATCATTTGTAACACCTTTCAGATACCAGTCAACTGTAGTATTTTCACCAATGTCGACACCAGCGCCAGTATACGTTACATTATTGCCTTTGACGGAATATTTCTGGTTCGTATCAAATACCAAACCGCCGTTTCCGAGATTCAGACTTCCTTCAATATTCAGTGCTCCGCCGCCATGAATAACGTTATCTTTGTTATTAACAAGAGAGGTCTGCGATATATTTTTTCCATTTGCGCTCACATCATGAGTATATTTATTCTTTAAATCTTCTACTGAACGCTGATGCCAGACGTTTACCGCTGAGCGAACAATATTATTAGGATAGTAATATTCACCCAAAAGAGTACCAAGTACAACCCACTTTTTATCTATATTATCATACAACAAGAATGGAGAACCGCTATCACCTGCAGTTGTACGGTTTCCAAACTCATCAAACAAGTTATTTGTCTGAATAACTCCGGATGACCAATTCTCCACCAGAACAAATGAACCATTCAGTAACTCAGGTATATATGAAATGTCTTTATAATTAATGGATTTACCGTTGCTTTGTAATGCCAAATAACCTGACCCGGCTCTGAATGCAATTAATTTTTTCTCTCCTTTAAAATTAACGCCATATCGTTCAAGAGCCTGTGCTTTAGTCAGTGATGTATCGGCCCCGAAAAAAATACCCTGGGTTTCCACAACATATTTATTTAGCCGAGTAACAGCAAAGTCATTACTTGTATTTCTGTCTACATACTTATAATTTGTCTGTCCCCAAGACTGCGTTGCAATAGCATGATGACTCGTTTTATTATGAGTTGCTGTTACACTATAAGCACCGCCAATTGATGTCGTTGCTCCTTTATTAGCAACAGGAGAAAAATCAGGAAATGGTACTTCAGGAAGTTTATAAACAGAACCATCTTTTTTTATAAAAGAAATGTTTTCATTACCTGCCGTAAACTTACCCTTGTTTTGGGCAAAATCAAGATAATCCCGCACATAAAAGTTATCAATCCACAAATGAGATGCCATCACATTTGTAGAAAACAACATCCCTGCAGGAAAAAAATATAACCGATGCTAATATTAGCTTTTTCCGTACCCCAGATGTAACCCTCTTTGTCAATTCAGAAACGGCAATAAGTCCATCAGTAACAATACTATATTTAAGAGAAAATATTTCATTCATATATATAAATCCATTACAATAATTAATAAAAACAAATTCTACAAGTTACATATACTGGCTTACGGTCTGATAATGTACCCATAAATGTTTGCCATTACACATAATTAAAACAAAAAAATTAGAGTGGAAAAACGGGCAGTTTCTCTATGGCATCAGTGATGCAGTCATTGGCCGCGAGCAGTGATGCCTGACGAAGGTACTGTTAGTACGTACTTTCCAGCACATGGTATGGAATATAGCTGGTTCGCGCCATGACATGGTTGCCATGATTCATGGCCTGAGCAACGATGACTGCCGTCAGACTGTCTGTATCTGCTTCTTTTTTTGCATAACGGGGTTGTAACGGCTTCATGACGGAGAGGAACCCGCACTGCTCGTTAACAAAACGGAAAACGTCTGTAGCATCACAGAACGGCAGTTGTCCGTAAAAACGCCGGTTCTGTTCTTTATAACGACTGACTACCGATTTATGCCAGTTCAGCTTCCGCGTTTCTGTGTCGTATTCCAGATGCTTCAGTTTTCCCTGCTTCAGTTCACGATTAAACGCTTTCCATTGTCGGTGTAGTTCGCCTGACAGTGCCTTTAACTGTGTTTTTATAGACTTTTGCAGAAAGGGGATTTTCATTTCGGCCAGAACCGCAGACTGTTCACCTTCTGCAACCAGTTCATCTGAAAGATGGCGGTGCCGGAGGCTGTCATTAAGGTAAATTTCGCCGGACAGGAAGCGTTTTCTGATTTGTCGGTAGAGCCAGAATTCATAACGCCCGGCATTCAGCCTGGCAGTATCCCCCTCTTCGCCTGATTCCAGCAGATACGGGTGCAGTCGTGAGGGAAGTGTTTCCGGTGGACACTCCTCAAGAGGGCGCTGAGAAAGAGTCTGCTTTTTGTTGAACACCAATCTGAGCCAGTTCAGCGCCTTAATCCACGGGCTGTCCCGGACCATGCTGGTGAGGTCAAGCGACAGATATAATGGCCTCAGGTTACGCCGGATTAATGCTGTCATACCATCCACAACCTGCCATTGCATCTCCAGTTTACCTACGGGTTTCACACTCATGCGCTGTGCCGTACTTTTCAGTGCTTCCCGGGGCATGATTTTCCAGGCCCGCTGACGGACTTATTGGAAACTGAATATGGCGTTCAGAGTCTTCCTGTTATGGTCGGAGAAGACCCTGATTTGCACATGTAATAATATCTAGAACTTTTTCTTGAAATCAGAGAGGGAAAATTTTAGTTCTGAGTTGCAAAGTGTTTTTTTCTGTTCATTCAAATAGCTTTCATGCGGTATTATTCCTTTCTTGTGAGTAGCGTAAAACTCTATTGTATCTATATTTCTTAGTCTCCAATCTCTTGAAATGTCTATCTCTCCTAGATATCCTGTCACAATTAGACTCTTATATCCATAATCAACCATGATCTCTTTTAATTGTTGTGCGAAGGCGGGGGTCTTAGAATGTATTCCTGAATGACAGGATAATATCCTGATATCGACAAAGTTTTTTGGCAGACGTCGTTCAAGTAATAAAATAGCTAGTTGTCTAGGAGTTAATGTTGGACCTGTTTTTGAACCTGTACCAATAACTGATGTATTGCCATGAGCTACAACATATAATGTGTCTTGGTTTTTTAAAAAGTGTAACGGAGTTTTATCAGATGCTCTGATACCATAACATTTATTACCTTTTTTATTTTGAAATTCAACTTCACTTTCAAGAAATAGATCATTCTCATCCATTAGAAACGGGAAGAAAAAAATAATCATAATCACCCTATTTAGAATAAATCTATGTTTTGTTGGGAAATAGAAATAAATTCTATGAAATTAATTGTTAAAAATAATTAGTTTCCAGTTCAAGTCTTGTCATCCGATCGAACAGGTGTGTTTCTAAATACGATTGGTGTTGATCGCAGAAATATGATCAAGTGCTTCTTGAGTCTGACGTTCTCTTCCTCAAGCGACTTCAGGCGCTTAACCTTGGACACCTCCATACCGCCATCTCCTTATGTAAAGAGACATCTAAAATTCTTGACTCTATAAACTTCATTTGGTTTAAATGAAACTCGAAATCAACATTCATAATTTTCCAATTATTTACAAAGAAAGCTTCATATCAATACAACATTCTTAACAAACTATATATACACAGCGGTGTTTTAACCACCAAAAAATAGACTGACCTTATATTTATTAATAACCAGCGTTTCATTTATTTTATCTGTGGTCCTGTAAAAATCACATATACTATAATTTGAATACCCAAACCTCCCCCAATTGAAATTTAATGGATCTTGTATTGTTATTTTACTATGTTTGATATTGACTGAAGTAATTAAAACATAATGATTGACCCCCCCCCTAAAAATCCAAAGTCAGCCATACCTATTTTACCAGAGGCTATAATAGGCCCATATTTTAAGAGGGCGTATTTGTAATACTCAATATTTCTAGGGAGAAAAATTCTATGACAAAAACTATCCTCAGGGGAAAAACCATAACTTAATCGGCTCCGTTTTACCTTATCCTTTAATAAAGGATAGGACAGATTATTTTTATTACAATACCAGTTCAGTAAAGCATCCTGACAATACCAACCACAGTTCAGATCAACAAATCCACCTATCCCCGGACGCCACTGGTGTTTCATATCTACTCTATACATAAAGTCCATAAATTACCGCCACACACTAAAATAACTATATCTATATTAAATTACAGTATGAGACTACATCTTTATACTGCGATTTCTAATTTTTAATTCACTAATCTCACAGTTGAACTTATTAATATGATGCTGTATTATTTCAAGTTCTCTGTTGATATCCTCTTTACCCATATTCACGTTATTATACAATTTTGATATTCTTACATTTACAGGAGTGTCATACTTCAGAAAAGTATTCTTCATATCATAAGCAATTGTTTTTAACCTAGATATGGTAATATAACCTCCATTATTTTCAATTGTATTCAGTGTTTCTGTAAAGTCATCAATTTTCTTGCTGAGCTGAGTCCAAGAGTCTGTTGAATTAGGAGTGATTTTCGAACATCCTGAATAATTCATAAGCATTTCTGTAAGAAAACTATCTGGCATGAGCTTCCTGATTTTCAGTGCTGTTTCCGGTTTGCATGAATAACTTATAAAAATGGTTAATAAAACACCTGATATAAAATAAACTACGTTATAATATATGCGTGTTTTTTTACGATTCTTTATTGGCGTATAATGCTTTTGTCTTGGAATGTTATTTGAGTCAACATGCTGGGATAAAATCCCGCTAAAAGGCTGACACTTTTCTGTATCAGGGAGGGCAGAATTATGATGTTCATAATCATCACGATATTGTCTCCTGAGTGCAGCCAGCATGTCAGAAATAATAAAACACTTCCCGAAAAGTAAATTATACTCAAGCTCCGTCAATAATGTTAATGCATCTTCCAGTAAAGTTAGTGATGAGTGAGTTTTTTCATCATCAGTCAATGTCTGTATGGCAGGAATAACATTTTTAATATACCAGACAAGAATGTTTGCTCGCATCTGAGGGGCTGTAGACTGAGGCCAGCATTTTTTTTGTTTAACAAATGAATCTGCAAATTTCCATGATGAAATTGCCACTCCTTCCCAACTATACAGATGGGAAGAAATAAGACAGAACCATGCACCTGTCTGAAGGTCATATCCGTTTTCCATGAATAAAGACAGACATCTTTTTTCCAGTGTCATCCAGTATGCTTTTTCATATTTTGCCGAACTCAAATTATTTATACTATAACTAAGCCAAAGGAATTCTTTACTATTTTTTGGATTAGTAGTATTTACAGTAAGATCCAGTATAAATTTTTTGTCCATTTTCTTAAACCATTGTTATTGCCCCACTTACGCCTGTTCCCTAATGAAACAACATGAATATGGTTCTCATTGTAATTGTAGAGCAGTAAGGCAATATTATGTAATACCGTTCTTACAGCTGGATACTATCCGCCTCCTATGCTGCTGACGATGACCTTGTGCTTCATTCATCATCATCGTGTTCGGATGCCGTAATCACGGTAAAAATTATGCATGTGCAAGCTGTATGCATATTACCATGTCAGAGTCAGTGACATACAGGCCGAGACCGGTAGCGGGGTAATTCGCGTGGCGTTCTTGCTTATGCTTGTCGCTTTTATAAATCGGTACTGTATCCGACGCTGAGGAAAATCGATCGCAAACTCGTGTTATGGCTGACCCGTAAACACAAGCGACTTCGGGGCTACCGACGACGGGCCAGCTACTGGCTGGCCCGTGTTGCGGGGAGTTAAACGAGGTTGTTTGCACACTGGCCGTTACTATGGGAACAGGCTTCAATGGAAAGAGCCGGATGAGCCGGGAGGTTCACGTCCGGTTCCGTGAGCACCTGAATGGGAGGTTCCCTCGGGTGACTAGACTTCACCTACGTCTCATTCTTCAGACACCAATGTTGAAGAACGGTACCAGTCACGGTGCTACGCGCCATGTCTGGCACATAGCCACATGATAAACCAGACATTTCTGGTTCAATTTTATGTCTGTACAGGAGAAATCAAAACAGTGAATTACAAATTACGTAACGAAATATTATTTCTTCTTACTGACATTCTTATTTTTTTTGTTGTTTTCTTAACTTCAGAATCAATTAAATGTCTTGCAAGAACAGGGAGAACAGATGTATTAAGTACAGCATCTATATCTCTGGCACCAAATTTGGCATATTGACAATTATCTATAATCCAGTCAATGAGAGTATCATTGTAATCTATTTTATACATCTGACCAGATGCCTGTTCAAAACGCTGACAGATCTTATCAATTTTGATGATTGCGATATCCCTGAGTGTGTTGGTATGTAACGGAATGAACGGAATTAAGTTAGCTCTTCCCATGAATGCTGTGCCAAAATGTTCATTAAATAAAGGAAGAATCATTTCTTTTAATTTGTCTTTATCTATCTCACTCTCATTCCATACGCTCGTTATCTTTTCACTGGCAAGGTTGGATGTCATTATTATGAGACAATCCCGGAAAGACACCATCTTACCTTCAGAATCCTCGATAATCCCCAAATCAAATATCTGAAAAAAGAATTCCAGAACATCCGGATGTGCTTTTTCAATTTCATCAAGCAGAATAACACTGTATGGATTATGATTTACTCTTTCTGTAAGAGTCCCTCCCTGACCAAAACCGACATATCCTGGAGGAGCCCCCCTCAGAGTGGAAACCGTATGAGCTTCTTGAAATTCCGTCATATTAATCGTGATGAGTTTATTTTCATCCCCATAAACAAACTCGGCCAGCGCCCTAGCAGTCTCCGTTTTGCCAGTGCCAGAAGGGCCTGCGAGTAAAAATACCCCATCTGGTTTTACCGGATCTTTAAGATCTGCCCGGCAAATAAGGATTTGGGATGCTATCGCAGACATAGCATATCGTTGGCCCAAAACTCGCTGCTCCAGACATCTTAACAGACCGGATGTTTTTTGTTGTTCACTATCAAGGCATACACCCAGTGGAATACCAGTCCACCCTGAAACGACATCAGCAACACAGTTTTTATCGACACACTCAAAAACCATAGGGCTGTCTTTCCTGTATGCGCTTTCCAGTTCTTTTCTGTACATATCCTTTGATGAAATATCATCTGTACTTTGTATCCTGGCAACCAGTTCACTTTGATGACGCCATGCTGATTTCAGTTGCTCAAGATTCTTCTCAAGCTGAGTAATTTTATTTACAAGTATTTCCTGACGCAGAACATTTGATTTTTCTTGTTTCAGCAGTGCAAGTTCTCCCTGGTGTCTGGTTAATGAGGCTTCAATACCCTGAATGACATCCGGGGAGGTGGACTGAGATACAGCAACACGTGAGCAGGCTGTATCCAGCAGGCTTACAGATTTATCTGGCTGACGACGCCCATGCAGATAACGGTCGGATAAATGTATCGTTGCAGTTATTGCTTCTTCCCTGATGGAGACATTATGGTGCTTTTCCATAATGGGTAAAAGAGAACGCAGCATCCCTGCAGTAACATCCTGATTTGGCTCTGTTACTTTTACTATCTGAAAACGCCGGGCTAATGCACCGTCCTTTTCAAAATACTTTTTATATTCTCCCCATGTCGTGGCGGCTATAATGCGCAATTCCCCACGGGCAAGAGCAGGCTTAAGTAAATTCGCTGCATCAGTTTGCCCTGGAAGTCCTCCTGCACCGATAAGGGAATGGGCCTCATCAATAAATAAAATAGCTGTACCATCCAGAGAATTAAGTTCAGTTAACAGCGATTTTAAGCGATTTTCAAATTCCCCTTTGACACTGGCGCCCGCCAACAAACCACCCATATCAAGCGCAAGGATCCTGACATTCTTCAGTACATCAGGCACACAGCCAGATGCAATTTTCAGTGCCAGACCTTCAACTATACTACTTTTCCCAACGCCTGGTTCACCGGTCAGTATCGGATTATTCTGTCTGCGACGAAGCAAAATATCGATAAGCTGTCTGATTTCCTTTTCTCTGCCAGTAACCGGATCCAGTTTCCCTGTTTCTGCAAGTAAAGAGAAATTTTCAGTATATTTGCTGATATATTCATGTGGCGCGTTATCAGTGGAACGATGAGAAGAATGCTCTTCTTTTCCTGAAAAAGAGAGAAGTAACTTCTCTGCAACATCCAAATCACAACATAACGTCTCTGCTACATTGTAAGGCAATATTGAATCTCTGATAGTAATCAGAGTAGTCAAAAAGACAGGGATATCTATATGATTAGATTGCCATTTAGCACTGGCATGTATCCATGTTTTTTCCAGTAGAGTCTGCATCGACTCAGAAAATACAGGTGAGGATTGTGGCGCTGTATTGATACAGATGAGCTCACTTTCAATGACATTAAGAAGCCTGTCAGAGTTAAATAAAGACAGTTCAGAAAACTTTTCGGTTATATACTTATGTTCCTGTAATAACTTCCACAGAAAATGCAAACAATCGACTTCATGGTGTGATCGTGATATTGCGTAATTAATTGCAGAATCCAGAGTACTTCGGCTTTCTGGAGTTAATTTATTAATTATTGATTTCAGGTAAGTACTCATTTCTCACTCCTGTACTGCAGGACATATTGTTATATTGCTAGGCAATCTGGAAATCCAGCCACTTTTCGCCCAGCTATGTGCGGTAAGCAGTTTATTACTCAGATTAACCTGCAATTTTTCAAGTTTATCCTTTTCCTGTTTTAACTGTGCCCATTCGATATATGCCTGACTTATATCGCCTGTATCACCCAGTTTGTAACGGACGAGAATACCCTTTATCCCCATTGAATCAAGAAAACTTCTTGATTCAGGAGAAAAATCCTTTGTCATTAGCTCATACTCTCCATCCGAAAACTTGCTGATAAAATCAATCCAGGCTGTTTCACCTGTGAATTTATAGGTGGTGGAAAATTCAGGGAACGCAATATCAATACTGACAGAGTGACAGCTTCCTGGATACCAGGTAAAAAGACCTGAATCGGCAAAATTCATACTTCGCATACTGCTGTTACCTGTTTTGCACTCAAGAGTCAGAGTTGTACCTGTTGGTTTAATGCCATGATGATCTGAAATTGTCGCTGGTGCACTACTTATCGTCATTTTGTAAGGCTGTGATTCAACCTTTTGCAGGGTCTGATTTAGTACGTCTAATTGTCCCTGTACATTTATTAATTCATCCTTGTTTTGCGTTCGCTCTCTGAGCTGAACGTCAAGCAAATCATCCGGAGAAACAATGTCATTGATAAAACTAATGAATGAAGGGGAAAACGGTATACTTCTTTTCCTGAAAGGCAATATTCTGACGCCTTCTGCATCAAACGCTAAAACTCCGTTAGCAGGACCATTTAAAAAACCAATAATATTTTTATATATTTTACCTTGCATTTCAGAATGACTGAAATTGTGTTTATCTGAATTTAACAGGCTTAGCACAGAATTCTTCCATTGTTCATCAACCCAACAACTTGTATAAATGACAGCGTGGTCGAGAAGTTGAAAAATCTGACGTTCATAAATATCCCATACAGAATCAATTACTGGTTCTGTATTACTTCCGTTAATAATTGAACGAACCTTTTCAAACTCATCAAATAATATAACTAACTTATTTTTCGGATCTGAACGCATAGCATTCTTGGTCAGTTCAATAGATGATGCCATATGTAACTCTGAATTTACAGCATTACGTAGAGCATTCTGCCAGTCTTTCCATGCAGTAACATGATCTGATGTTTTGTACATTTGACTGTTGTTAAAAAAAGAAATCAGGTATATACGTAACATGAGGTCAAATTGCTCTATCTGACGCTTCATTCCGTTATCCACTTTAAGTGAAAACAGACGATAAAGCAGCCTGAAATCAGAAAGCCAGTCCTGCGCCAAACTTGCTGGTATATTATGTAATTCATCATCTACAAACTTAAAAAATTTATGTTCAGATGAACGATCTTGTATAAAATTAGTCAGTTGCAGCGGGCTTATTAAACCTGAATGTGAATCTTTACGCTCCCTTGCGACAGCCATGATGAACTGTCTGAAATGCTCCTGGCGACTTTCATCCAGGTACTTCACAAAAGATGAAAACGCGCCCGGAACCGTATCACGTCCATATGCCTCTTTGATATTCTCATACCAGTGATGAAGTTTATTCTGTCCCTGCTGAGTCCATATACCAGAAAGACTGACAGAAGCGTTTTCATCTTCCCAAAAATCCGTAATTCTTACGGCTGGAATATTAACATGTTCAGAAACAAACCATGAATAAGATGGATCACTCTGAATAAACTCAGTCAGGAGTTTTCTGAATACATCAATATTTTTACTTCCATTATTTTTTTGTATCTCGTCTCTTTCTATAGCAAGTGAAGCTACTGATGATATTTTATCATAAGGTCTGGTTATTTTTATTGATTCATGAATACCTGGAAATGCTGTTAAGTCACTCAGCGATTCATCCTTAACCATTTTATCCCAACTGATGAGCGATGAGGAAAGCGACAGAATCAATTCACGCTTTCCTGATGGGGAAGCCGCCATGAATTTTTTCTTATATTCAGCAACGCGCCATGAAACAGGACTGGTATCAAATCTGATATTTTTATAAAGAGACTCTCTGAAAAATAAATATTTATTATCCAGTGCAGGTTTGAAAGGCAAATACAGTATATTAGATCTGGCTTTCTCTTCATATTTCAATATTTGCTCTGTCAGAAAGGCAGGGCTGGTATCAACAGGACCTTGTCTGACATCATATATATGATATGAACAATATGCACTATATCCAATAAAGCACAGTACAGTCATGACTATAACTGATTTAAATGATATTTTTATTCTTCGTTTGTTAACATGAATAATTTCTGTATTCTGTATTTGTGGCAGTATTTCAGAAATTAAAACATCAGAAAAAACACAATTGTTATCCTTACCCGATACGAGTTCACCAGATAAACAGACTCCGGAGAGTTCTGTCTGAGAAAAAAACACATTATCGATACAGAATGAGGAAATAAACATATCCAGTGAATGCTTTAGATCATTTAATTTATCAGGGAACAACAGGATCTCGTTTTTTTCCTGATCACTCAATGTATCATCAAGAACATGGTATATTACTGTCATAATATCAGATTTTATTGATGACAATATATATGACGAGTCATATTCAGATGCATTTATTTCTGATCTATTGGCTGCCCAAAATACCGGATGCCATTTATTATTTTTTTGATGCGCTTTTTGTGCCAGCGCTAAATATCCACTGATGTACTCGCATCCACTTATAACCAGAAAGACCGGAATATTATGATGTAAGTGTGACGACAGTTGTTCTATAAAATTTCTTGTTTTTTGGGATAGCACCTGAATACAATTATTATCATAATTAAGTAACTTATCAACCGGAATGACCAGAACAACGCCATGAGGTGGTTGTTTTTGACATTGACGTGCTGATAAAAAACTTATCACAGAGTTCAGCATCCCCGGATTGTCATATATCTTACCTGACAACTCCAGTACGCCTGAATCTCTGAAAAACCACCAACGAATTGTTCTGAATTGTTGGGATATACCATTTAACTCATTACTGTGAAAGACTGGTAGCTTAATATCCTTAAGCAGGGATGTATTTTTTTTTGAATCACCAGTAAGTAAAAACCATGGGACCACGCCTCTTCCTTTTTTACTTATGATATTCAGGCCTTTCTTAAAATATGAATCAAGCGTTGATGTTCTTTTTTTTCGAGAAAATAATTTCAGCAATTTTCTGTATTTCCCTGCAGAAAAATAATTATGGATACAATCCACAAGCAATTTCAGGGAGAGAGTAACCAGAATTACAAAAATCCAGTAAAGTACAGTTGTAGTATCTGTCCAGTTTCTGAACACACCAATGACATAGCAAACAGATAAAACGAAAACAGAAATAAAAATCCAGAGAAGCAATGAAAATATCTTCTTAAGCATAAGAGATCATCTCACATATATCACAAACAATAATACAAAATAAATAATAATGATACCTGCAAGTGATAAATAAAAATTAAGCCACGATGATTTATTCTTTTTTTTTAATGTAATCTTATTTTTTTCTTCAGTATGAAGATTTAATCCGTATTGTTTTTTCAGTCTTGATATATAATCATTGACTTCATCATTATTGCTTACAGAATATTTACCCCTGAACCCAAGTAAGAGACATAAGAGAAAAACCCAACCGGCCTGACTTCCTGATTCGATGACTTTATTAAGTATGTTAAAAAACTCAACACCTCCGGTGGAATGTCCAAAATATTTAATCTGCAAAAGATTATCTCGCCATTCTTTTCTGTAAGGAAGTTCAGAACACAATATAACCTCATCAAGCATAACGACTATTGAATAAAATGCCGCATCAAGTTCGCTGTCACTTAAAGATATTTTTTCGCTATTGCGAACGACATCTTCAACAGTATCAATTATGTGCTTTCTGGCACTGTCGTAATCACCATATTCTTCTGGAAAAACTTTAACAGATGATATGAGTTTAAATACTGGCATATAACATTCAACGATATTCACCAGCACCTCCATGACATAAATATTCATATAACATGTTTTGTCCCTGGAAACGATAAACTGTAATTGAAATATGTCCACTGACGCTGACATTCGCCAGGTGAGCGACATCCCGGCGCACTATGCGGATGGTTCTCATTAATGTTCGAACCACTGCAGAGTCAGCAATACAGTTCTTACATATGGTTATGGCATGAACGCGATGCAGTTTCCTTCATCGTGTTCACGAACATTCTGCCATTTTCTTTTCTGCCAGCCGCCGGATGAATCGCTCCGTCAGTAAGAAGTAAGCTTACTACATATTTTTTTCTGCGATAATACTAACTCTACCATTAAATCATCAGGGCTACACGACCAATAAAATGCAACCCTTTTTTGGCCCTGAGCTAACTTCCATAACTCTGAATGTTTATCGATCTTTAACCAGATTATATTTTCTTTTACCTGTAACTCAGATGTAACGACATCCATCACTGTAAAATTAATGCCAGGAAGAGCGTGCTGAATTATCAGATCTATATGTTCAGATGGAGCAATCTTAATTTCTGGTAATGCAATTAATTTACTCTTTTTAAAGGTATCTGAAGTTAATTTAATATAGTAATCTGACTTATTTCTTGAATTGCATTCATCAAAATCACAGACTAATACATCTGTTGTTAATTGTTTAAATTTAACACTAATAATTTTATCTCTGCATAAATCATCTAATAATTCTTTAATATAATACTGCAGATTACTGAAACATGAAATCTGATCATAATGATTGTATACCAAATCAACAATTCGGGTATCTGAAAATACAGAATTTTGAAATGTAGATATTTCCCCTGCAAACTGACATAATGCTATATAATACAACCATGGGTGAATTGAATCTTCATTAATAAAGGAAGATAGAAGTGATAATGTTCTGTTAATAGCACACAGAATCAAAAAATTATAAAGATGTCCATCGGACACTGTTTGTTCTGTATATCTGTATTCTTTAAGTTTATTTTTGTAAAATTTAATATCAGAATGAATCTCTGCAATCTTATTTTTAAGTTTGCTATTCGCTGATAACCTCATTGCAGGAAATGAACATTCATCATCAATACGCAATGTATTGTTGTCATGAATAATCCTTGTCAGAGGTAAGTATTCAAAGTCTGTGGTATTCTCTTTTTCCTCATCTGTAATGATCTGAATATCATATTTTATTCTTGTGATACCAACATCCTGACTGTCATGATAAACATTACGCATGTTGCCTTCATCATCTGAACTTACCCATCGGGCAGAGCCTCGTTTATCATTAGCACTGGATACATTTTTATGACCGGAATTAAATCGCTTAAGAGCAAGCCACAAATTTACAGTGCCGGGATCTGTACCCCGGAGATGTGTCAGGCACTTATCCTGCATCACACAGTTCCCCGGATACTCGATATAATTCCCTGAAGATAATACAGCTTTTATTTTTTCAATTCTGACAGTATCTTCTTTCAGAAGGTCATCATTTATACGACATTCATAGTACCCCTGATGATAGGGTTGTGATAACTGCCTGGCTCTGGCAAGCATGAAACTATGATGCAAATCAATGGACTGAAAGTGCTGAGGTTGTAAATAAAGCCCTGAATACCAATAAACAAGTTGCTCTTCTTCTTGCATGCTGTAATACCTGTACAATTATTTTATACTGATACTTTCTTTACCCATCGATATCTTTTCAGAAAGAGGTGAGAGTGATGCATGTAATGATTTTTTCCACCAACCTTCCTCAACAACATCAACGGGAATATCTAAAAGCAACATATGTTGTTTTCCGGGGAATGGATAATATCCGGCAATAACGCCAACATATTTAGCCCCCTCACTTCTGTCTATATGTAGTGTTATCTCTTGTCCCGGCATTGCTATGTACTTATCAATTTTAAGAATACCATCAGATTTACCATAGCCGCTGAAAAATTGTTTAATTAATACAGGATTACTCATTAAGTCCTGTAATATTCTTTTACCTGAAGCCTGTAAAAATAATAATGCGCAGCTATTTGGTAGCTCGTTAAGTGAGTTTAATTGTGTGTCAGTTGATATCTGAAAAGTTAGCAAGCCAGCGCCAAATGAAGCATCAACATTATTAATGGCCTGCATTTTATCCTGTTCAGAATACTTATCAGAACAGGCAGTAATGAAAAAAGGTAATACTATAGTTATCAGTAGCAGATCCTTAACAGTCATTAATTTTTCATCCTTTTAAAACACGATTTATTTGTTCCACAGAATCATTATCTTTAAGTAGTTCCTCAAGCCATTCTGACATAGTCATTGTGGACCAACGTACTGCTCTCTCAAGAAGATAAGGTACAGGACTGGTGGGTTCAGATTGCCTGAAAAAAATGGCTATTTTTCCCAGTTGTTCTATCGCTCTCTCCCTTGACATCTCTTTATCTATTGAGGATGTTAAGGCAGCATAAAACTCCTGCTGTTCCGCCGGCAACGCCTTCCTTGTCTCCCTGCTACCGGGTTCAACTGATAACGGTGAAACTGCATTGTTATCCTGTACGTCTTGCGGTAAAAAACGGCTCAGTAACTCAGTTATTTCACTGATAGTATGTCTGGTTTTTGCGAAAATGTGATGTATGTCTTCATTCGTATGAAAGAAGTAAAAAGATTCAATCTCATCAATTTTGTCAGGTAAATCAGAAAACTGAAAAAATTGCTCACTAATTTTACGTGTATTATATTTACCTACAGATTTTTTGAACGATTCAACAGAGTGATCACCTTCGCTTTCTATTAATTTTTCTTTTCCCTCTTCTGATAAACTTGCGTCATGCTCAAACGCCAGCGTTTTATACCATTCAGAAAGTGTGATTTCTTTATCCTCAAGAAGAGGATATGCTTTCAGATAGTCTGATAAGTCCATATCAAGACGGACTAATTTACTGTAACGTATTTCCAGTCCTTCTTCCTGCGATGGCCAGCATGTAGTCCAGTACTGAGATATAAATTTAGCCAGATATTCCAGTCCGCGGTGCATTCCTTCCAGAGCATACAAATGCGTCAAGGACTCCACATACCAGCAACTAATCTGCAGGTCTTTACTCTTATTGCGTAAAGTAACCTCGCATAATTTTCTTACTTTTCTCCAGTCCGCTCTGCGGGGTTCACTGACAGCCCATTCCCCCTGGGACATATAGTCAGGATCATTTTGTCTTGCTTCCCGTATTTCGCTATACACCGGATCATACTCAATATTTTCACCTGCCGGCGATTCTCCTATAACAGGGAGCAGTAATGTATCCGTCTCGAATTTGTTCATTTTTTATCCCATTAATACCTGAGGATATCCGCTGACAATTGCCCCCCCATGAGCACAGTTATCGCCCATCCGTGCTGCCGGTTTGCCGCATATAAAAACTTTAAAACTTCCCAGAATGACGACATCCATTGCCCCGGTACAAAGTGCCTGGGTCCCCAGTGTCGCTGCCGGTAATCCACCAATGAGTACAGATGGAGCGCCTGGTGGTAACAATGGTCCCCCTACATGGGGAACAGGTGGCAAACCTGGTGTCACCACAGGACATACATGCATATCAGTAACTCTTGCAGCTGGTTGAGGCATATACCCTCCTAGGGTTGACTATTACACCAATGCTGAAAAAGAAAAAATACACCTTCATCAGGTGTATCATGAGATTTACACGACTGAGTCATTAAGACTCCATAAATAATTTTTTTTTCTGAACATGACGGTGCATAGACTGGATCATATGGAGCCGGACTTAAACTTCCCTGTGATAAAAATAATGATAATCCAAGGGCACCTGTCTGAGTGGAAAATCCAGCTGACTCAGAGTTTTTAAATATTTCCCAGCGTTGTTCATCATCGCCTTCCTTCCATTTAACAATGGATTGTAAACGCACTGAATCCTCTTCAGAAGATGACTGAGAGATAAATTGTGCCAGCCATTTAATTAATGTTAACGAATCGGTTTTATTAATCCAAAAATCAAGCGCATTCTTCCATTGTCCTTGTGCCAGCATTTGCTCAACCGTTTTATTCATTTCCGGAACAGTGTTATTTTTAGCCTCTGTCATATGGAATCCTTTATCCAATATTCACTATTCCACCTTTTATCTGTGTCATTGCAGAGCCCTGAAGCGTCAACATGGTGCCTTTTACTTCAGATATCGCCTGACCTTCAAGCTTAAGCGTGGCAGCTTTAACCTCTGCAGATACCTGCCCTTCTATGGAAATTTTAGCGGCTTTTATATTTATCCCTGATGTGGATATAGTTATCTCATTTACACCCACTTTTAATTTTATTGATTGGGTTGACTCAAGCGTAAGATTTTTATCGGTGATAAAACTACCACTTCCTCCAGTCACTCTGAGATTATAATTTCCATCTGAAACCTTTATATCAATATTACCATGTACATCATTATGCAGATCACCTTCTTTAAGAATAAGCTTGTCATCCCCTTTTTTTATTTCATAATTACGCCCTTCCGCAACAGTTAATGACATAGAGTGGTTAATATTGCAGGTCATATCCTTCTTTACTGTAAGGAGGCAATCACCAGAAGAAGTTAATATGATTTTTTCCTCATTTTCTTTGTCATCAAAAACCAGTTGATGACCTTCTCCCTTTTTACCATTCTTAACACTACGAGTGACAAATCCAGACTTACAATTATTCTCAGGAAGAGAAAAAGGTGGTTTATTCTTGCCATTATACACTGTGCCAACGATAACTGGATGGTCAGGGTTGCCCTGTATAAAACTAACCAGAACCTCACTGCCAATACGAGGAATAAACTGACTACCGAACCCCTCTCCGGACCATACCTGAGATACACGGACCCAGCAGGAGGTTTTCTCTGTACCTGACGTTGACTTTTCACCCCAGAGAAAACTGATTTTTACACGCCCGTATTCGTCTGTATAATATTCTTCGGAGTCAGGACCAACAACTCTGGCAAGTAAAACTCCGGGAATAACGGGAGAATTAATTTTACCTTTAAAATTAAGTGGGCTTTTATTATCTGAGGCACACAAATCACAATAACAATATCCAGCACACTTGATATCACTGTTGACAGCATTGAGATATAACGAAGTAATTCTGTAATCCTTTCCGTCCAGACTAAAACGCTCCCCGCATGACAGCCACCATGAACCTGTTTTTCCAGACCAGATTTTGAGTTCACTGTCACATGATGCCATCAGAGCTTCAGAACGTTTCTGTATCAACTCTCGTTTCCCATCAGGAATAATATCTTCATAAATTCCCTTACTGGATTTAACATCAGTCATCTTACTTTCTGACTTTATGGTGATTTCACTGACATTACTCTCATTATAGCCTGAAAGTGCTACAGCAGGACATTTAATATTTTCTGAGACAGACCATTCACTGATGTATCCGTTATTCGATTTCTTCAGATTTTTACCAGGTAAGTGTTTCAGTTTATCATAAGATGCTTTAGGATGCGACGCAGGATCATCTGCTAACGTCATAATATGTTTATCTTTATTATGAACAAAAAAGTAGTAGATACCTGCATCAGATAAAACTCTGTTCATAAAATCCAGATCAGACTCCTGGTACTGAATCTTATATTCCAGCAACGCCTGTTCTTTATATAATATGAGTTGTGGTGGTTCAAATAAACTGTCTTTTAAAATTGTGTTTACAATATCTGACGGTTTTATATTTGACCATACTCTGGTTCTTTTACCAGTTGCCAACTCAGCTATTTCTGGCTGTAACACAATAATGCAGGTATGCTGCATGCTGTGATCATAATTATATATTACTTTTGTAACCACACCATGAATGAATCGGGAAGGTAACGAATTGTATTGTTCCCCGATCTCACAACTCAGCTGCGTACCGTGTAACTTATCCAGAGAGTGATGATCAGTCTTACTAAAACATTTTATTTCATAAGTATATACATAAGATATTGCTTCCCTGCCTTTAATTTCAAGTGGAAATAAAGATAAACAACAGCCATGCAACCGAATAAAATGCTTATCTTGGTATTTGTAATGATCGTCAGACACAGGAGAAAATGTATTAAAAAATTTACCCATAATATATACTCATCAAAATATACAAAAGCACCGTTCTTTATTATTTTCTGTTCCACACCCGAGTGAAAGATTAAAACCAAGCTTATTGTTTATATTCAGTTGATTATCATTGTCACCGGGATAAATTTTCACATACATCTTAAATTTAAGAGCATCGCCTATATATGATTTTATTTGTTGCCTGATAAAACGATGAAAATCCTTTCCCGGCATAAATTCCAGTGCTTTTTTATAGTCTACAGGTCCCAGTACAACATCAAAATGTGAATCAACCACCCAGCGAACATTACCGATGACAGGACCTTCTCCCAGCGTATACTGGCAATGACCCAGAACGCCCTGTTCATTGGTATCTGTATTTTCTAAAGTGCCACGAAAAGGATTAATCGACACAGTGATTTGATATATTGATGAGAGTAACTGTTCAAGCCCAGCTAGGGATCTGACTGATTGTGAATAGAATGCAGTATATGCTAGGCCTGTCACACTAATTGTCTGAGGACTGATTCCGCCTAAAGACAAAAGAACATTGTTAAGAATATTATTATTTCTTCTGTTTTCATCTCCTGACAGATGCATTTTTTGCCATGCGAGATAGGACAGGCAATACATTCTATGGTCAAACATATCCATGAATGCTTTAGGAGCATCATCATTATAACGTAATTTTCTTTCAATCAGCCATTCTGTATATGCGACAGGAAGAACCCCTGCAGCCCCGGTTAATCCATTATCGAATAATGTGAGATGATACTTTCCGTCCTTCCCGTCCTGATACAGATTCTCTATCTGACCATCAGGTGCATCCAAAGACAGGCTTGATGTGAATCTGAAATGTTCATCAACAACATCATCAATGCTTTCATCTGGCTTCAGAATTTTTTTCAATAATACACGAACTTTATTGAAAAAACTGAATTTACTTCTGCTATTAATCACAGCCATGTTAACTTTCCTGCTCTTATCGGCCATACCCGACGAGTGTGCTCCTCATACTCAATGACCGAAATCATGCGAGTAAAGCTATTTACAGGGGCATGAAGTCCAAGAAAGTGATCAAGGAAAGAACAAAACATGAAACATTCAGGGTGCATACTTGCATCCTTTGAAAGAATAACAGTAATATCAATTCCACGGGCGGTTACAGGCGGATATATGCCGGGTAAACGGGATGAAACTGGTGTGATCTGCAATTCTTTAATCCATTCAATAAAAATTGATATTGAGTGATTGTTATTGTAGTTATATATGGACAGCATTTCTCTCAGTTTTATTGCCCCATCGGTACCACCAAGCAAAACAAAATTAAGCGATAACTGAGAAATAATTCTCCAGTTCATTCCTTTTAATGTCATCGCTGGCAGCATTCTTGATGGGCGGTTCAGTGCTGTTATTCGCAGATAAGCAATATCTATATCACAGTCAAAATCACCGGCAGGATCACCGTTATTAATTGATGATGGAATATCACCATTTGTACATATTGCATCAATTGAAAGGACATCCCCTGGCATAATACGTGACTGTGATCCATCATCATCGCTCAGACGAATATATACATTTTCCTCGAAGTTTTTTCTTTCAGAATATATGCGATAACATGAAGTATGCCAGAATATATTGCATGATTGTTGAATGACAGAATGTTCAAGTCCAAATAAATTTTTTAATAGGATCTGCCTGACTAAACCATTTTCATATCTGTGCAATGTTACTTTTTTTATATCCCAGATTAAGACTTCATCGCGGGAATATAAATCCGCATTTACCTGATACTCATCCTGACCGTCCGATAATCGTAAGGGGTCTGTTTTTTTTTCGAAGAGATTAACAACGGGAGAACAGTTTACTCTGAAGAGTTCTTCAGAAACATTCTTTTCTATTTTATCCGGTTCATACTTCCCGGCACTGATTTTTAATGTTATGACGAATCGGACAGAATCCCCTGAGCATAACTCAATTCCGGAGTCAAATTTCACATCAACAAAGTTAAATCGTTCCGGAAAAGAAAAATAATCCAGAGTGAGGTTATGTATGTAAGAAACATTTCCTGTTTGTGGTAGTGTTACTTCACCCTCATAAAATCCCACACCGGATATATCAGTTTTGATACCATATAATACATCATTATTTTTCTGCAAAACGATATTATCGACTTCATCGCACAATAATGTATATATTATACCAGTAACCGTTGCCGGGCCGTTAAGATAAAACCTCACAAAATCAAGAGAAAATTTAGCCCCGTCAAAAATGTCTAAATTCAACTCAATTTTCCATAAGGAAAATAAATTATCATAGTAAATTTTTGCTTCATTAACCGTTGCCGGGACGATAGTCAGAGGATATACCGTCCGAAACTGGCAGATGGTTTCAGATTTATGTTTAGAATATATGGTAGTACCAGAAGGAATTTTATGAATGGATGTTATTCCACTGGATTTTCTATCTGGTTCAAATGAAGCAATACATGATGAAGGGTAGTGATACAAAAATTGTGGGGCAAGATTACGAAGCAATGCTTCCATTAACTCAGGCAAATCTTCATCCAATCTCTGATGAATTCTGGAACTTAAAAAAGCAAAAGACTCCGTTAATCTCTGAATATGTGGATCTTCAGACACCCCCTGATTGTATCCAAGACGACGGGCTATCTTTGGATATTTTCTGGCAAACTCAGTTCCTTGCTTTTTAAGAAAAGCCAGTTCTTTCTGGTAGTAAAATAATAGTTTATTCATCCAGTGAAAACTCTCCTGAGTTTTTATCCCATTTAATACAGAGCTTTACCCTGTCCATAAAAAACAGAGCAGTAACTGAAAAAAAAGAATAATTATCATCGCTGGAAAGATATTCAACAACAGGCTCCTCCAGTCGGGGGTCATAACGCCGGAGCATCACCAATATTCTTGAAGAAATTTCTCCATTAACAGCATCACTATGCTCACCCGCAGAAACACCATATACTGATGATTTTATGCCATAGTTCAGAACAGAATTATTAACAAAAGGCAGTTCATCGATTTCAAGGTATAAAGGTCGTGATGATAATAACATTCCAAGCTCATACTTCAGATCATCTGAAGGAACAAAATTCAGATGATCTTCCGATGAGCCCGGATTATCATCACGTAAAAACTGAAGAAAAGAATGCATTTAGACAAGAGTCTCTTTGTATAAATTATACGTTATAGGCCCTATTTTTTCCGTCTTTTTACCATCATCCGATGGTAAATTTAATTCAATTGAGACACTCTCTTCAGGAGTAAATGAAAGCTCGATAATTAGATTAGTATCACGATCATGATTCAACATGACATCATGTATACGGCACCCCGTATAAGTAATCTTATAGGATTCATATGCACTCTCTGTTTTAGTAGACTCCTTGCGTAAAATTTCTATTACAACTTTTTTCTCTCCTCTCTTAAAAAAATACTCTAAAATAGATTGTGTTTCTTTTGTAACCTTAAGCTTAAGAGTAACCAAATCAAAACAAGTACCGTCAATGCCAGCAAAAGCGTGAAATGCTTGAGGACTACTCCCCTCAAAGTATTCACTACACTTATCGACTTTTGAATTCCCCTTTATTACCTTTCCATCAATCATTATTTTGATAAACTCTCTGCTATTCATACCAGTAGCAGGAGAATACATAGTTCCACCCATGATAACCTCTTAACTTACACTTGATGGTAAATCAGCGACAAGACGCAATGACATGCTTAAGCCCTCAAGCTGAAAATGAGGTTTAATCCATGCAATTGCACGATAAGATCCGGGACTTCCAGTAATTTCAACAACTTCGACAGATGCTTCACGTAATGGATAACGAGCCTTTGTCTCCTGACCGGCGTTATCTGATGCAACAACATATTGCATGATCCAGTTTTGCAGATATGTCTGGCATTCTGCCCTTGACATAAAGCTTCCCACTTTGTCACGAACAATCACTTTCAGATAATGTGCGAATCGTGACGTTGCTAATATATACTGAAGCTGGCTGGATAATTTTGCATTCGCATTAGCCTGATCAGTATTATACAGTCGTGGTTTGTTCACCGACTGAACAGCAAAAAATGCTGCAAAATCAGTGCCCTTACAGTAAATAAGTGGAATAAAGCCGAGGTCTGACAGTTCTTTTTCCCTGCGGTCAGAGATAGCAACCTCAGTAGGACATTGTAAAAGTCGCTCACCTGTATGGGATGTATAATTATAAGCTGGCAATGATTTAACCAAACCTCCACCTTCCACACCACGAATGGCTGCACACCAGCCATACTCCTCAAAAGCATCAACTATCCGGCAGGCAAGTTCAAAAGCTGTATTTACCCAGAGATAGTCTTTGCCTGAGTTGTCTTCACTGATGTGCTCTTCAAAATTAAATGTCTCAGCGGGTACAGTTTTCATACCATATGGGATACGCCCCAGAGACTGTGGCAAAGTCAGTCCAACATAACGACTATCATCTGTCTGCCTGAAACTACGCCAACGGGTATAATCTGTTGTTTCAAATAATTTTGCCAAGTCACGCGGGTAGGGTAATTCGCTAAATGAATTCATGGACAACATACCCGGAGCAATAGCACTCAAAAACGGGGCATGAGCACTGGCAGCAACATGGGAAATATGCTCCAGCAAATCAATATCCTGCGGTGTATTATCGAAATAGAAGTCACCCACAAAAGCAGAATACGGTGTTCCCCCGAATGTTCCATACTCGCTTTCATAAATATTTTTAAATAATACAGACTGGTCGAAATCTGAGGCTGACTTAAAATCTTTGAGTAACTCTTTTTTAGTACAGTGTAACACCGTGTATTTTACATTTTCAGTAACGCTGGCCTGAACCAGCTTATGAAGCCCCGTCCATGCTGACTCTATTTTCTGAAACTCAGTTGCATGCATAATCAGACTAAGTTGCTCAGACATCAATGTATCAATATCAGCAATTCTCTTTTCAATACTACCGATTAAATCACTGTTAATGACTAAAGAACCACTAGCAACTTCAGCAAGGAAATTATTAACCTGCAATTTAAATCTTTTTTTTTCAGAGTCCTGTCTTACAGCTCTGGTATTATTTATAATTTCTTCAAGACAATCATCTGTAGCATACTGTGTTTCATCCAGCCCTATTGTTGATGCAACGGTCATGTTCATTCCTTACTTTCATCATTTTCAGGATTGCTATTAGTACTCACCAGTAATTCCTGAAGTTTTTCCTTCAGTTTTTCATTACTTGCAGCCCTATTTCGTAGGTCACAAAGGTGAGACCTCAATTCCGATAATTTTCTGAGACACTCAACCTGTTGAATCACATTATCAGGAGAAAAATCCTCTTTGCAATTAAACTTCAGTTCGACATCCAGTTTTCCTTCATTGCCCGGGATAACACTATCCACCATAAAATGAGCCTTCGGATTCATTGATGCCATAACTTCATCAAAATTCTCTTTGTCTATGCTAATAAATTTTCGTTCTCTCAATGGTTTTTCTGATGAAGAGTACTCACCCAGAACCCCAATGACAAGGGGTAGCTCTTTCGCTGTTTCGGCATCTCCGGTTTCAATATCGTACGTTATTTGTACTCGTGGAGGTCGGGCTTTATCAAGTTTATGTTGTGTATTACTCACTTTTCCTATCCTACAGCCAGTTTTAAAACCTTTATAATCAAATGCAGTATAACCAGCCACTACAGCAATGATAAATATGCATAACTGTCCTCATATAAAAAGGCATAGCTACCGCACGGATATTTCCACATATGAAAATATCTGATAAAAATTCTGTTTTTTGTGATTTCGTTGCTTTACAGCAGGCAATAACGACAGAACTTACATTCAAAACACTATTAATTTCTTGCTTGCTTTGTTAGCAATCTAAGTATTCGGACCTTTTTGACAGGTGAAATAACATTATTAATGCTTGACCGATTTTCAAAAAATGACACACATCAAAAAAATAACATTGGTATACATTGTGGGGGATCTGGTAGCGCAAGGGAACTAACATAGGATAATCCAAATCATTACTGCCCCTGAATATTTCTCCAGATAATTTCAAATTGTAAATAACTCGAGAAGTTTCAAGGCGAAGATAAAATTCTTATAATACCGTTTCTATGCATTCTTTATGTTCAGGCGTCGACCTGTCAGATAGAATATATCTAGTACACCTATATCCAGTAACTTTCTGTTATAGTAACCGAGGAGAAATAATAAATAAAGCAATAAAGAGATAAATAAATAACACTAATTAATATAATGAACTGGTATAAATATGGGTAAATTCTTCCACGGTAAGGAGTGGAAAATGCCAGAGCGTGCGGGTTGGGATTAGGCTCACTCTGCTTCATACGATGGTAGCTACCCTTTATGGCGCTGTGGATGGGCAGAAATTTGGTGTTGAACGACCAACAGTGAAAGCCCGGCACTCACGGAAATACTTTGGCCGCGGTAAAGGCCTAGGGGCCTACACTCTGCTGTGTAACCATATCCGGATCAACGGATACCTGATTGGCACGAATGATTACGAAGGACATCATGTTTTTGATATCTGGTACCGCAATACCTCTGTAGTGAAGCCAGTAGCCATCACCGGAGATATGCACAGTGTTAACAAGGCAAATTTTGCGATACTGCACTGGTTTGGCCTTCGTTTTGAGCCTCATTTTACTGGCCTGAACAGGCTGCTACAGGAGCTGTACAGCACCAGGGAACCGTCGGTCTATAAAAAATGCCTGATTCAGCCAGCCGGTCGGATTGACCTGGAACTTATATCCCGGGAGAAAAGCAATCTCGATCGCATCGTTGCTACGCTGGATCTGAAGGAAATGACACAGGGGACACTGATCCGTAAGTTATGTACATATACAGCAACCAATCCGACAAGGCAGGCAGTATTTGAATATGACCGTCTGATTCGCAGTATTTATACGTTGAAGTATCTGCGCGATCCGCAAATGGAACGCAATATTCGCCGTTCCCAGAACCGGATAGAGTCTTATCACCAGTTACGTGCAGCAGTGGTCAAAGTTGGTGGAAAGAAAGAGTTAACCGGAAAAAACGATATAGAAACGGAGATCAGTAATCAGTGTGGTCGCCTGATCTCCAACGCGATCGTTTATTACAACTCTGCGATCCTGTCACGTTTACTGAGGCGACTGGAAACAGAAGGTAATGAAAAGGCCATTGAAGCTCTGACTAGGATATCACCAGTAGCCTGGCAACACATTTTGTTGAATGGGCATTATACCTTCCAAAACGGTAATGAACTCATTGACCTGGATACATTGGTAGCCAGTTTTAAACTGGGATAACGGAAATTTCGGCGGTTCCGGCGTAGAACCCCTACATTGCGCAAATATTCTTTTCAGTTTTTATCTGCCCTGCGACTGAGAGCTACTTCGGCAGCTTTGCCGCTTAATGATGCTCTTGAAACTATTCGTGATATGTACCGTAAACAGCTACGAAAGATTCCTTTATCGGCACCGCTGGATTTCATTCCTGAGAGCTGGAGAAGGATGGTAGTCACTCCCTCAGGCATTGACCGGAAATACTATGAAATTTGCGCAATGAATGAGCTGAAGGGGGCACTGCGAGCGGGTGATATCTGGATCAGGGGCTCCCGGCGCTACAAAAACTTTGATGATTATCTTATGCCTCGCGATGATTTCGAAAAGTTATTAAATAATAACCTGTTAAATTTACCTGTTGGCACAGAATGCGGGGCTTATCTTAATGCCAGACTGACTCTACTGGCCTCCCGCCTGGAGGAAGTTAACGCAATGGCTGCCGCCGGGGAGCTTCCTGATGTGGAAATTTCAGATAAAGGTGTAAAGATCACCCCACTGGATAACAGTGTTCCTTCAACAGTCTCTCCTTTAGCAGACCTGATTTACAACATGCTACCGCCCCCCAAAATTACAGAAATACTTGATAAAGTCGAGCGATGGACTGCTTTTTCGCGACATTTTACTCATCTTAAGAATCCGCTAATCCGTCCTCAGGATAATCGTTTACTACTAACCACTATCCTGGCAGACGGCATCAATCTGGGGCTGGCAAAAATGGCAGAGTCTTGCCCGGGAACCACACGAGCTTCGCTGGAAAACATACAGGCATGGTACATCCGTGATGAAACGTACTCTGCTGCTCTGGCAGAACTGGTTAATGCTCAAAAGTCACGACCGCTGGCTGCGTTATGGGGAGACGGTTCCACCTCATCTTCTGACGGTCAGAATTTTAGGGTTGGCAGCCACGGGCGCTATGCAGGTCAGGTTAATTTGAAGTACGGTCAGGAACCGGGAGTGCAGTTTTATACGCATATCTCAGATCAATATAGTCCGTTTTATACCAAAGTAATCAGCCGTGTTCGTGATTCCACCCACGTATTTGATGGTCTTCTGTATCACGAAAGTGACCTTGAAATAACGGAACATTACACCGATACAGCAGGTTTCACGGAGTATGTTTTTGCACTAATGCATCTGCTGGGATTCGTTTTTGCTCCAAGGATCCGGGATCTGCATGACAAACGTTTGTTTATTCAAGGTAAAGCTGATAACTATCCTGCTCTACAGTCAATTATTTCCACAACCCCTCTGAATCTCAAAGAGATAAAAATACACTGGAATGAAATTCTGAGGCTGGCGACCTCAATAAAACAGGGAACAGTGACAGCTTCTCTGATGCTGAAAAAATTGGCCAGTTATCCGAAACAGAACGGCCTTGCTAAGGCGTTGAGAGAAATCGGTCGCATTGAGCGAACACTGTTCATGCTGGACTGGTTCCGCGACCCGGCGCTTCGTCGTAGGGTTCAGGCAGGTCTGAACAAAGGGGAAGCGCGGAATGCCCTTGCCAGAGCTGTCTTCATGCATCGTCTGGGAAAAATAATGGATCGTGGTCTTGAAAACCAGAGTTACCGCGCCAGTGGGCTTACGCTGCTTACTGCCGCGATCACTTTGTGGAATACCGTATATATAGAAAACGCCATTAATTTGCTGAAAAAGAAGGGACTACATATCAATGATCAACTGTTGTCACACTTGTCTCCGCTGGGCTGGGAGCACATAAATCTGACAGGAGACTATATCTGGAGAAACAATAAGAAGCTGGCAAAAGGGAAGTATCGTCCTTTGCGAGCAGTTGATGTCAGTCAGTACAAGAAATAATCTTAACGAATGGAAGGAACTTCCCCTGGATATGCGCCGGATTAACTCTTGTGCAATCATGGGGGTAAACATAGCCCCGGAGGGATTCGTTATGACTATCACTACTGTCGGTATCGATCTTGCTAAAAATGTGTTCGCTGTTCACGGTGTTGACCAGAATGGTAAAACGGTTCTGGTTAAACCCAGAGTATCACGTGCCGCGCTTCCTGAGCTGATTGCTGGTTTGCCGCCCTGTGTTATCGGGATGGAGGCATGCTCCGGAGCTCACTACTGGGCAAGGTTATTTCGGCAGTATGGTCACGAACCACGCCTGATGGCTGCAAAGTTTGTATCGCCTTACCGTATGGCAGGTAAATCAGGAAAAAATGATGCTGCTGATGCTCAGGCTATCTGTGAAGCTGTTCGTCGCCCACATATGCGGTTTGTACCCGTGAAGGATGAGAGCCAGCAGGCGATGCAATGCCTACACCGTACCAGACAGGGTTTTATCGAAGAGAAAACAGCAATATATAACCGATTGAGAGGCTTGATATCGGAATTCGGTGTCATAGCCCCACAAAGTACAGATGCCTTGCGTCACATGGTTTCTCAGCAGAAGAGTTCTTTGCCACTTCAGGTTCAGCAATGTGTTGATGATTTGCTGGAGCACGTTGCTCGCATCGAAGCCAACATAGCTGAATATGACCGAATTTTGTCCCGCATGGCCAAAACAGATCATCGCAGTCAGCGGCTGATGGAGCTGAAGGGTGTTGGCCCCACAACGGCCTGTGCGCTGGTCGCCAGTATCGGTAATGCACATGATTTTAAGAATGGGCGCCAGCTGGCAGCCTGGCTGGGACTGACGCCATCGCAGTACAGCAGCGGCGGAAAGTCGAAGCTTGGCGGGATAACGAAAGCTGGCGATTCTTATCTGAGAACACTTCTGGTTCAGGGTGCCCGCTCGGTACTGATCGGGGCGGAAAAAAGGACTGATTCATTCAGTCGTTGGGTCTGCTAACTGGTCGAACGCAGAGGATACTGGCGCGCTGTTGTTGCCATCGCTGCCAAAAATGCAAGACTGTGCTGGGCATCATTGCATTACGGTGATGATTTCAGGCTGTACTCAGCCAGCTAAAGCACGAAGCGTGCAGTATAACCATCTGACCTGCAACTCGTTGATGATAAAGGGTTAGACCCCGTGAGACCTATCTGGCTATTGTACAGGATATACTTATCCGCTTAACGAACAAGAACCTCACGCGCGTCTTTCATCAGGGTCCGAATTGATGACGATTCATCATGGCCGTTTATAGTACCGCAGTCTCTCCCCTTTATTTTTACGGAAGAGCAGTCAGAAACAGTAAACACCGGCGTTGACATGCCGGGGAAGCCCTTATAGTACAATATTTAATGAGATGGTCACTCCCTCCTTCCTGGTACTATGCAGAGGACAGGCTTTCATTCGGAGAACTATCATGGAAAACATTGCGCTCATTGGTATCGATCTGGGTAAAAACTCTTTTCATATTCATTGCCAGGATCGTCGCGGGAAGGCTGTTTACCGTAAAAAATTTACCCGGTCAAAGTTGATCGAATTTTTGGCGACATGTCCAGCTACAACCATCGCAATGGAAGCCTGTGGTGGTTCTCACTTTATGGCCCGTAAGCTGGAAGAATTGGGACATTTCCCAAAGCTGATATCACCACAATTTGTCCGCCCATTCGTTAAAAGCAACAAAAATGATTTCGTCGATGCCGAGGCTATCTGTGAAGCAGCGTCGCGTCCATCAATGCGTTTTGTGCAACCCCGAACGGAATCTCAGCAGGCAATGCGGGCTCTGCATCGTGTTCGAGAATCCCTGGTTCAGGATAAGGTAAAAACAACTAATCAGATGCATGCTTTTTTGCTGGAATTTGGTCTCAGCGTTCCACGAGGTTCTGCAGTTATTAGTCGGCTGAGCACTATTCTTGAGGACAATAATTTACCTCTTTATCTCAGCCAGTTATTACTGAAACTACAACAACATTATCACTATCTTGTTGAGCAGATTAAAGAGCTGGAATCCCAGTTGAAACGAAAGCTGGACGAAGATGAAGTAGGTCAGCGTTTACTGAGTATTCCCTGTGTCGGAACACTAACTGCAAGTACTATTTCAACTGAGATTGGCGACGGGAAGCAGTATGCCAGTAGCCGAGACTTTGCCGCCGCAACAGGGTTGGTACCTCGACAATACAGCACGGGGGGGGCGGACAACATTGTTGGGCATCAGCAAGCGAGGCAACAAGAAGATACGAACCTTGCTGGTTCAGTGCGCCAGAGTATTTATACAAAAACTGGAACACCAGTCAGGCAGGTTGGCCGACTGGGTCCGGGAGTTACTGTGCCGGAAAAGTAACTTTGTCGTGACTTGCGCTCTGGCAAACAAGCTGGCCAGAATAGCCTAGGCACTAACAACACGGCAGCAAACTTACGAAGCATAGTGAGAGTTATATCAGTTTAAACAATCAATCATCTGGTTTTGCGGATACTGATTATTGATGATACGAACGGCCCACCGGCCTGTTGAGGAACCTGTGAAACGGAAAGGCTCATTGAAGCCGTATATTTTCTTGAGGTTCATCAGGCGCGGAACTCATCGAGGCGCGGGAATAAAATCCCATTCAGACGCCGGATAGATTCAAGCAAGCCCACTTATCGTCAAAATCGGTGTTGCAAAAACGGGAGTGACCATAGATCCGTTTCCCAAACGGAGCCCTTATAAGACTCTCATTGCTGCACTGATATCACAAGCAACCAATCTTGGCGTGGTTGCTATGAGTACCAGCGTTAATGATGTCAGCGTCGATATGTTACGACATGTATTGCAATTTTATATTCGGGAAGACACTATTAAATCCGCCAGTGCTGAAATTGTAAATCAGCATCATCAACTTCCTTTTAGTCAAATACACGGTTCAGGGCAATTTGATCCTACCCACGTAATGTGGACACGGCCCTAAGCGAGATTATGGTTTTCAAAT
>OGOX01000333.1_pt1 | contig 37669 bp, 20 predicted proteins | sample 1552761 | NCBI WGS metagenome assembly OGOX01 (sample SAMEA2580212, study PRJEB22360) | human gut metagenome | biome: human gut; feature: human-associated habitat; material: faeces | place: Denmark | collected 2008/2010
CTATATCCGTTTAGGAAAAGCTAACGTAATTATAACCGGTGGTGCCGAAGCTGCCATCTGGCCCTGCGGCGTGGGCGGATTTAACGCCATGCACGCGCTCTCAACACGCAACGACGACCCCACACACGCTTCACGCCCCTTCAGCAAGAGCCGCGACGGCTTTATCATGGGCGAGGGTGCCGGCATACTCATTCTTGAGGAACTTGAGCACGCCAAGGCACGCGGCGCCAAGATTTACTGCGAAGTGGCTGGCGCTGGCATGTCGGCCGACGCACACCACATCACTGCCTCACACCCCGAAGGCCTCGGTGCCAACCTCGTGATGAAGGCTGCCCTCGAAGACGCTGAAATGAAGCCCGAGGACATCGACTACATCAATGTGCACGGCACATCTACCCCCGTGGGCGACATCTCTGAGGTGAAGGCCATTACCAAACTCTTTGGACAGCACGCTTACGAGCTCAACATCTCGTCTACAAAGAGTATGACTGGCCACTTGCTCGGTGCTGCCGGTGCTGTTGAAGCACTCATCTGCTGCCTCTCGGTGCAGAACGATATCGTGCCGCCTACCATCAACCACGAGGACGACGATCGCGACGAAAACATCGACTACAACCTCAACTTCACCTTTAACAAGGCACAAAAGCGCACCGTACGCGCTGCATTGAGCAATACATTCGGCTTTGGCGGACACAACGCCTGCTGCATTGTAAAGAAGTATGAAGCCTAACGCACCCAAAGGCGCGTAACATGTGCAAATGTGCAAATGCGCAGATGTGCAAATGCTATCACGCATAGCATTTCGGCACGCTGGCGCATCTGCACATTTGCGCTTTTCCCATATCCACATCATACACCCTAATTCAACGGCAATTTGTGCGCACGACTTGCGCAACAGCACGTCACGCCACATTTGCACTGCATATATATGATACTGAACTTATTTGACCGCATGAAGCTCCCCTTCCGCAAGAACAAGGAGTTTCTGTCGGCCCTATACGACATATTGGGCTTTTACCCGCACAATATCGAGATATACCGCATCGCTTTCTCGCACAAGTCGCTCAGCTACCGACGTGACGCCGACAGCAAAAAGGGCGGCAAGGACCGCAAGGCCAACAACCGCGACCGCAAACAGCGCAGCGAGAATACCTCGAAACCGCTCAACAACGAACGACTCGAATACCTGGGCGACGCCGTGCTCGAGACTATCGTGAGCGACATTCTCTTCCACCACTTTCCACACAAGCGCGAGGGCTTTCTCACATCTACCCGTTCCAAAATCGTGCAGCGCGAGGCGCTTAACCGACTGGCTGCCGACATGGGGCTCGAAAAGCTTATTCTGGCCGCACAAGGCACACGCATGAGCCACACCAACATTGGCGGCAATGCCTTTGAGGCGCTGATGGGGGCCATTTATCTGGACCGCGGCTTCAAAACTTGCCAATGGTTCATTAACAACCGCGTTATAGGCCGGTACGTCGACCTCGACAACGTGGCGCAGAAGGAGGTTAACTTTAAGAGCAAACTGCTGGAGTGGAGTCAGAAAAACCGCATCAACATCAACTTTAAGGACTCTGCCTGCGATGGCGAAAAGGGCTTCCGCACCGTTATCAGCATCGAAGGCATCACCATAGCACGCGGCAGCGGACGCTCAAAAAAGGAGAGCCAGCAGGAGGCTTCGAAAGAGGCACTCACACGTATGCGCCGCGAGCCTGCCACATACGACAGCATCTTCCGTGCTAAAGAAAAGCGCACTGCCATGGAGGCCGAAGAGTCGTTCGCTCTGCCCAAAATCGACACCATCGAGGACGGACTGAGCAAGGGCAAGACTTCAAAAGCCAAGGGCAAGAACAAGGCCGACGCCCCCGTGCTCGAAGAGCAGGACAGCAAGGCCCCGAAGAGCGCACAGGAACTCTCCGACGAGGCTTACGACACGGCTTACGACGAGGCTGCCTCGTACGAAGTGATCGACACGCCACCAGCCGAACCCGTGCTCACGGCCGAGGACTACGAGGCCAAGGGAATACCCGCTCCCCCCGAAGAGGACGAGCTGAAAGCTGCCGACGAGAGCCTGCGCAAAAAGCGCACACGCAACCGTGGCCCAAAGACTATGGGCGATGCCGTGAAGGGACAGACCAAGGGCGCCACTACCACCGAGGAGCGAGCCGCCAAACGCGAGGCCGAGCGCCAAGCCGAAGTGGAACGACAACGCGCCAAGGCAGAACACAAACGCCAAATGGCTGAAAAGGCCAAGGCCAAGGCCGAAGCCATCGAAACCAAAGCAGAGCCTGAACCTCTGACCGAAGCCGTGGCAAGCGAGACGCAGACACAAATATCGGGTCTGTTAGGCGCACTCCGCACACACGCTGACCATGAGGCTGAAGCCGTGGCAGAGAGCCGCTATGCCAAGACCGAAGCACCCAGCCACGCTGAGGCCGAAACACCCGTTGCCCCAAGCGCTGAAATGGCCAATGACGCTGACACCGCCCACACAACCGACGAAGTGCAAACGCTGGCCGAAGTGGAAGAAACCTTCATCATAAAGGAGGACATCAAGCCTGCACAGCAAGCTGAGGACGAAAGCCAGGAGGCCGCACTCGAAAGCCAAGAGGTTACAAATGAAAGCCAAGAAGCCGAGTTCGAAAGCCAAGAGGCCGCAAACAAAGCATTGGCTGAAATTGAAACTGACATTGAGTCTGAGACCAAGCCCGAAGCTGAGACCGCATTTGACAGCGCAACAGAGAAGGCTGAAAATGAGGCTGGGGAGGCAGACAAAGTGGCCGAAGAAAGCGACAGTATGACCGTTGATACTGACAGCGTAGCCGAAGAGGGTGATGACACTACCGCCAACACCATTGACACTACCGCCACTGCCGACTGCACTACCGCCACAGCCGTTGAAACTACCGAGGTAGCTGAGCCCGAGGACAAAGACCTTGACAACGACAGCGAGTCAGACGCCGCCGCAAGCATTGTGCCATCGCTCACGCTGGACGACATTGTGTTCGGCACAGAGCACGACGAGCATTTTGCCACATTGCGAAATAACAACTTTGACAGCGCCGACAGCAAAAGCGACACGGCCTTACAAGAGGACGAGTCTGAAGCAACGCAAGACAAGCCTCAGCGCAACAAAAAGCGGACAAACAACAACCGCCGTCGCCGCCGTCCACAAAATGCCAACAAGCAGGGCACAGAAAGCGACGCCAATGGCAAGGCCGAAAATGCAACCAGCGCCAATGCGCCCACGGCCAATGCAGACAAACCAAAGCCACACAAGCACAGAGGCCGCCGACGTCCTAACAAGGGCAAAAAAGAGGGCGACGCATAACGTGCTTCAATAACATAACTACCTCACCACGCGGGAGGGCATGCCTACAACTGTAACGCACATTACGGTTATTGGCACGCCCTCCCGCGTCGTTTTACCAGCCCCAATCCGTTGGTACAACTGCCGCGGATAATGATATAAAAGGCGGTTTTTCGTTTTTTTAATCCAGGGAGCAATACCAAACGGCAGTTTTTTTCGTTAACTTAGCATCGCTTTCACAACCATGCGCCTCCCACCACGAGGAAAACTGGTCCCGAAAGCCATCATTTCAAAAAACCAGTAACTAACCCACTAATCCTTGATAATGGAAACACGTAATAAGAACTACTGTATCATTCTGGCCGGTGGTGTTGGACGCCGCTTGTGGCCCGCAAGTCAGAAGGAGCTGCCCAAACAATTTATCGACTTCTTCGGCACAGGCCGCACCCTGCTGCAACAAACCTTCGACCGCTTTGCCCGTTTTATCCCCACCAACCACATATACATATCCACCTACGAGAGCTATGTGTCCCTTGTGCGCGAGCAACTGCCCGAAGTGCCCGAGGCCAACATTCTGCCCGAGCCCGTGCAGCTCAACACCGCCCCCGCAGCCATTTGGGGCACATGGCACACAGTGCTGTCCGATGCCGATGCCAATGTAGTGGTAAGTCCGGCCGACCAACTCATACAGCACGCCGACCGTTTCGAAGCCCAGATACTGCGCGGCCTCGACTACGTTGACACCCACGCCGACTTCCTGGCCATAGGCGTCAAACCCACGCAGCCCAACACGGCTTACGGCTACATACAGATGGGCAACGCCATAGGCAACGCCGACGACAAGCTGCACAAGGTGCAATCGTTCAGCGAAAAGCCCGAACTTGACTACGCCAAGATGTTTATGCAGAGCGGCGAGTTCCTGTGGAACACCGGCATATTCATGTGGAAAGGCAAGACCCTCGGCCGGCACCTCTCAAGCATGGCACACCGCCCCGACCGCCCCGTTGAAGAAGTGGCCAAGCAAATGGTCACCATAGCCGAGGAGATGAACTACGTGCGCTCATGTATACCCGAGGGCCTGCCGCGCAGCATCGACCTGCTTGTGCTCGAGCACTGCAGCAACGTGGCAGTGCAGGAGTGCAACTTTGGGTGGGCCGACGTAGGTTGCTGGACAGAGCTGCACGAAGTGTCGCACACCGATGCCGACGGCAATGCCGTAAGCGGTGGTGCCCGCGTGATGCTGCAAGGCACCCAAAACTGCATGGTGCGGCTGCCCCAACACATGAAAGCCATCATAGCCGGCCTCGACGGCTACGTGATAGCACAGCAAGGCGACATACTGATGATATGCCCCAACAGCGACCCCGACGCCACGCGCCGCCTCATCAACGAGGGCCAGTTCTTCTAACCTCCGCTCCCCCACGACCCACATAGCCGCCCCGGTGCACCCGCCGCGGCATCACTTTGGCAAAAAGTCTCCAATCCGTAACCGATGCCCCGCAGCATCGGCACAGATTGGAGACTTTTAGCATATATCAGCCACACGCCCCGCGCCACCACATACAAAGCAAGCAATCGCAAGTCCCTCCGTCAGGAGCGTGTATTAAACCGTGCGTGTACAAAGAAATAAGGGTGAAGCTTTAATAAAAACATGGGTTTTTAGTAACTTTGCCCACAAATATCTAAAAATTTTACAACATGGCACAAAAACCAAGCATACCCAAAGGCACACGCGACTTTGGTGCGGTCGAAATGGCCCGCCGCAACTATATTTTCAACACCATACGCGAGGTGTACGCACTCTACGGCTTCCGTCAGATTGAAACGCCCGCCATGGAGAACCTCTCCACCCTCATGGGCAAGTATGGCGAGGAGGGCGACAAACTGCTCTTCAAGATACTCAACTCGGGCAACTTCCGTGGCGAAGTGACCGCCGAGGAATACGCCGAAAAGAATTCGGCCCAGCTCGCAGCCCGATTCTGCGAGAAAGGCCTTCGCTACGACCTCACCGTGCCCTTTGCACGCTACGTGGTGCAGCACCGCGACGAGTTGCAGATGCCCTTCAAGCGCTACCAGATACAACCCGTGTGGCGCGCCGACCGTCCGCAAAAGGGCCGCTACCGCGAGTTCTACCAGTGCGATGCCGACGTAGTAGGCTCCGACTCACTGCTCAACGAGGTAGAGCTGATGCAGATTGTCGACGAGGTATTCAGCCGTTTCGGCATTCGTGTCTGCATCAAAATCAACAACCGAAAAATTCTCAGCGGCATAGCCGAGATTATAGGTGCAGCCGACAAGATTGTCGACATCACCGTGGCCATTGACAAGCTCGACAAGATAGGTCTTGACAAGGTAAACGAAGAGTTGCGCGCCGTAGGTCTGAGCGAAGAGGCTGTTGAAAAGTTGCAGCCCATCATCTCGCTTTCGGGCACCAACGAACAGAAACTCGACACCATGCGCCAAGTGCTGGCCGCCAGCGAGACGGGTTTGAAGGGAGTTGACGAAGTTGCCTTTGTGCTCAACGCCCTCAAGGCCAGCGAACTGCGCAACGAGCTCGAGCTCGACCTCACCCTGGCCCGCGGCCTCAACTACTACACGGGCTGCATATTCGAGGTCAAGGCACTCGACGTACAGATTGGTTCCATCACCGGTGGCGGCCGCTACGACAACCTCACCGGCATATTCGGTCTGCCAGGCCTGAGCGGCGTCGGCATATCATTTGGTGCCGACCGCATCTACGACGTACTCACCCAGCTCGACCTCTACCCTGCCGAAACCAACTCGGGCGCCCGCATTCTGTTCATCAACTTTGGTGCCAACGAGGCCGCCCACTGCCTGCGCCTGGCCGCCGCCATACGCAAGGCCGGCATCTCGGCCGAGGTATACCCCGACTCTGTTAAAATGAAAAAGCAGATGAGCTACGCCAACGCCCACAAAGTGCCTTTCGTGGCCCTGGTTGGCGAGAGCGAAATGGCCGAAGGCAAGGTAGCTCTTAAAAACATGGAGACCGGCGAGCAGCAAAGCCTCAGCATCGACGAGGTGATTGAACACATCAAGTAAACACAAACTGATGAACGAAGACAACACACACCACCTGCCCTATTTTGACGAGGTAAACAAAATGTACACCATGCGCGAGGCCATTGAAGAAGCCAAGCGCTGCCTGCACTGCAAAGTGCCACAATGCAAAAAGGGCTGCCCCATCGAGAACAACATACCCGACTTCATACACGAGCTCTCAAAGGGCAACATGGGCGAGGCCATGGCCATACTGCACGAAAAAACCAACCTGCCCGCCATCTGCGGCCGTGTGTGCCCACACGAAAAGCAGTGCGAAGGCCATTGCGTGCTCGGCCGCCGCGACAACCCCGTGCGAGTGGGCAAGCTCGAAAGCTTTGTAGCACAATTCGACGCCGAAATGAACCTGACCCACGAGCGCATACCCGAAAAAACACGCGGCAAGGTGGCCGTCATAGGCTCAGGCCCCGCCGGCCTTACCGTGGCAGGCGACCTGGCGCGCCAGGGCTTCAATGTCACCATATTCGAAGGGCAGCCCGAGCCAGGCGGCGTGCTGATGTACGGCATACCCGAGTACCGACTGCCCAAAGCCGTGGTGCGCAACGAAATTAAGCGCATCGAGGCACTCGGCGTACACTTTGTAACCAACTGCCTTGTAGGCGCGCCCGAGAGCGGTGTCACCGTCGACAGCCTGTTTGCTCAAGGCTTCGACGCCATATTCATGGGCACCGGCACCGCCCTGCCCCAAAACCTCAACGTGCCGGGGGCTAATCTGCGCCGCGTCACACAGTCAACCGACTTCCTGCACAACGTCAACGCCTACGTTGAGGGCGCCCTGCCCTACGAGATGGTGCCACTGCGCAAGGGCGACCGCGTGGCCGTGATAGGCGGTGGCAACGTGGCCATGGACGCCGCACGCACCGCACAGCGCCTGGGCGGCGACGTCACCGTCATATACCGCCGCACACAAGAGGAGATGCCCGCCATCAAGAGCGAGTACGAAGACGCTGTAAAGGAAGGCGTGAAATTCATGTGGAAAACCAACTCCATCGAGTTCCTTGGCAACGAAAAGGGCCGTGTGCGTGCCATCAGACTGGCCACCCCCGACGGTGAGCACACCGTAGAGTTCGACCGCGTGTTCCTGGCCATCGGCTCACGTCCCGCCAGCCGCATCGTTGGCACCACCAAGGGTATCGACGTCGACGAGAAAGGCTACGTCATTGTGGGCGACCGTCCCAAGGGCATGACAACCCGCCGCGGTGTGTTTGCCGGAGGCGACGTCGTACACCGTCCGCAAACGGTGGTGCTGGCCATGAAGGCTGCCAAAGAGGTGGCTGTAGGCATAGCCCAATATGTCGACGCCATCAAGTTACTCGAGGAGTGTGGACAGTAAACCTAAAGGGTGGTTCTAATAATTCTGCTTTTAGAGCCACCCTGAAGTGTTAAAATGGTATGGTTGTTACAAAATGCACATTTATTTTGAATATTTATTGCATAATGTTTGTCAATTAAAATAAAAGATTTACATTTGCATCGCAACCATGAAAATTAAGTGTGCCACACAAAGCCACACTTTACAACTGCGCATCGGTCATCAGGTGGAACGCCACTATGCCGTGCGTAACAACTATCCCAACCTACGCTTAACCTATGGCGAAACACACAATGAGAGATTATACCTCTTCATAATGAATTGTTTTTTTAAGGGTGGAACCTGCTAAGGGTTCCGCCCTTTTTTGCGCGCTGGTCTATCGCCATCGTGTTGCGCGCCAGTTTGCTCACGGGCACAGACCCTTTGTCTGCCCTCTTGTATAAGAGAGTGTGCGTTTTTACTGCCATCTTACACTTTTTGTGCGTAACAAGTTGATATACAGATGTTTCAAGAGTGTAAGATGATTTCAAAGTATCTTACACACCCCTGCATACATCTTACACACCCCACCCCGCCGCCCCGCAGTAGATTTAGACGTATGCGGTGGTTTATACGCCATAGGGACGTAGAGAAATCCGTCGGAGCAACAGAATATTCTGCTCCCCTATGCCGTGATATCTGCCTCCCTATGCCGTGATATTGTTCTCCCGTGTTGTGCCGTGTGGCAGCATGTGAGGTGTGTAGGTCGTGTAGGTTGCGTGTAGGTAAAACTGGCAGTATCCTACACTGAGTAAAGCACTGATAGTCAATGAGTTGCAACGTGTTTGTGTAAGATGTAAGATGCACGGTAAGTAAAGTTTTTGTAGTATGGTAAAGGGCCCGCTACCACAAAACGCAAGCACAAAACGCTACCACTAAACGCTAGCTCTAATGGGGGCGACGCGTCTCGCGTCGGGAAAATATGCTGCTATTATTTAGTAGCGTTTGTTTTTTCATTCTTTCTCTATCCCGACGCGAGACGCGTCGCCCCCATTAGAGCTTGCGTTTGGTGCTTGCGTTTAGTGCTTGCGTTCGCATGTTTACGTTTACCATACAGCCATAACCCGCTATCCACGCTCCGCCTTACAGCACAAAAAACGCGTTGGCTCAGTCCACCCCAAGGGCAAATACCCCAGGTTGGTTGAGCCAACGCGTCATTCTGACGTTAGCAAATGTTGGTAGTTAACGGGGTAAACAGGTGACCCGTTGAGCTGTCAACCCGTTAACCCTTCAACGCATAAAGATATGTTACTGCATGCGCTTCACGCCACCCACAATCACGGGGCCGTGCTCCGACTTGCCGGCACGTACACCCTTCAGGTTGTAGGCAGGTGCAGCAGCACCCGTACCGTCGGTTGTCACGGCATCAATGCCCGTGGCCATGATGCGCACCACGTTTGAGCCAACCTCGCCATAGTCGGGGTAGATAGCCTTCACCTGGTATTCATAGTAGCGTCCGGCATGCTTGGCAGCGTCAACATACTGTGTGGCTTCGGTCGAGAGCGGAGCCGCGTTCACCAATTCGCCATTGCAGTAAATGTTGTATCCGCTAAAGAAACTTGCGGCCTGCGGCTCATCAAGAGCCTTGCCAGCCATCTTGCTCTGTGCCGAAGCCGTGGCAGCCACAGGTGCATAGCGCTCGGCCGAAGCCGAGAGGTTGGCAGTAGGAGCCGCCTTGGTGTTGTCAGCATAAGGCTGCAGGCACACCGAAATGTTCCAGTTACCCTCAATGCCACTGTCGTCGTCATCGAGCGTGGTCCATGTCAGTCCGTCGGTTGAGTAGAGGTTGCCCTTACCACCACGGGCCGGACCGGCATCGTAGCCAACAGGCACCGTTATCTGGTTGTGTTCCACATAGATAACAGCACGCAGACGCTTGGTAGCGTCTACCTTGATAGGCTTGTCAAGGCGCACGGTGTTGAAACTGTACTGGCTGAGGTTGTCCACATACTTTTCAAACACCAGCGTGTTGTCCTCGTAGAGCTGTGCATACAGCACGTCGGGCACCTGGTTGATGTAGAACTTGATTTCAGACACGCTGAGCGAGCTGTAAGGCTTCAAGTCCTCGGGCGACCATTCCACACCGGCGTAATACTGTCCGCCGTTTTGCAGTCCGGCCGCGTTGTCGCACACACCATTGTGCCAGCGCAGTTCCGTCACATCGCCAAGGGCCGGCACGCTCCATGTGAGCACATTGCCTTTGTCAGTCTGTTCAACCGACAGTGTGCCAGGCTGCTGATAGCCGTTGGTGTAGTTCACCGTCACAAGTGCGGGTTCGCTCATGGGGCTAACCGCCGAGTTGTTGTAGTGCGCCACCACCTCGTATTTGTAAGTGCCCGGCAGCAAATTGTGGTCGGTGTAGCACGGTCCGCTCACGGGAGCATCGGTAATGAGCTGCCCGTTGCGGTAAATGTCGTAGCCATACACCGAGCCAGCCTTGTCGGCATTGATGCTGATGGCATCGACCAACTGGGCCGAGTGTCCGCTCACCACGCGCAGCATCACATACTTGGTGCCGGCAGGCAACGTAAAGTCGTACTGCTGCCAAGCCTCGGCAGTGGTCACGCGTCCGCGGTTGATAAAGTTGGCCACATCATTGTCGTCGGCCGATGTGAGCACCTGCATTTCGCCGTTGCCCTCGGCCTTGGCCATGTTGCGCGCCATAAAGCTGAAGGCAAATGGTGCTGTGTAGTCGGTCGTGACGGGCACCACCAGTTCGGCCTTGGCCTCAGCCTCGCAGCGCAGAGCCATGCTGCCCTGTGTGGCATCGGTGTTGGTCAGGGTAAAGAGGTCGTCCTTGTTGGTCCAGCCATCGCGGCTGAAAGGCGTGCCATTGCTGCCCTGTTCAAAACTCTCGTAGGTGTCGGCCGTGAGTGTGGTGGGGTCAATCATGGTCACATTCACATCGTAGCCATACGATGCCATGGTGGCACGCACATCGGTCGGTGCATTGCCTTGTGTAGCCGCATCGATAGTTACAGCCACGGGGGCCGAGTGTGCCGAGGTAGTGCCGTCGACGTACACCGTCTCTACCTCGTAGTTGTAAGTGCCCGGTGTGGTGAGCGTTTCGCTGTAAGCACGCTGTGCCACAGGGGCCTCGTTCAGCTTCACATTGTCGCGGTACACATTATAGCCGCTCAGTCCCTTTACCGAACCGAGGTCGAAGTAGATGTAGCGCGAGCCCGTAGTTTCCTGCAGGCAGAGTGTGAGCAACTGGTAGCCCTCGGCAGTGCGTATAACACTCATGCCGCCGGCCGAGGCATTCTCGGTGGGTTTGATGGCGGCATAGTCGGCCAGACTGGTGTGCCACAACAGTTTGCCCGAGGCAAAGTCGTAGGCACAGAGTTCGTAGCGCTTGTCCCAGCCCTGCTCAAAGGTGTAGAGCACGCCGTTGTAGTAAGCCGAACCGGCTGCGCCCTTGAGCGTGGGGCCATTGCCCAGCTTGGCACCGTGCAGCGAGGTGTAGATGCTGGTTTGCCAGTCGCCCACCTCAAATCCGCCGCGCCCGCCGTCGAGTTCGGGCACATAGGCTATGTGTCGGCCAATTTCGGAGATTGATATCTCGTCGGTTATCTCCTGCTTGTCCATATCAATCTTGTAGAGCGTAGAGCCGTTGGCAGTAGCGTAGAAGTCGTTACCATCGTACACCAAATTGCGGAAACCTGTGGTCAGGGTGGTGGGCACCATCATGGTAAAGCTGGTGTCGAATGTGCCGTCCATCAGGTAGCGGTTGATAATGCCCGTGGCCGAATATTTGGTGGTGTAGATGTACTTGCCATCAGAGGCTATGCCCATCTCGCCCGTGTGGGCGCTCTTGAACTGTCCCACATACTCGGGACGCGCCTCAGGGCTGATGCCCGTTTGTGGCTCGAGGTCGGTGGGCAGGGTGCATGCCTGCTGCATAGGAATGCTCCAACGCAGGTTTACCTGGCGGTTGCGCACCACCTGGGTGTTGATGGTGGCAGGTGCCATGGGGGCATCGAGCGTGATGCGCTCCACACTGGCCGCGTCGCTCTGGTTTGACTGCACACTGTCGGCATACACCGAAGCCACCGTATAGTGGTAGGTGCCAGCCTCGGCCACGTCCTCGGCATATTGGCTGCTGGTGGTTTGTGCCACCTGCTGTCCGTTGCGGTACACCACATAGCCCGCGGGCTGTGTCTCGGTGTAAGCGGCATTGGGCTTGAGGTGGGCGGCCACACAGAAGTTGGCATTTTCAAATCCGGCATATGAGGCGGGGAACCACGTTACACCATCTTCAGACATGAGGTTGCTCTTGCCATCGGTAGTGATGCCGGTGTTGATGCCCATAGGCAGCAGGTTGGCATCGTGTGCCACGAGCAGGGTAACGTAGTAGGTGCTGCCGCGCTCAATGGTGAGGGGCGCTTTCAGTGCGAAACGGCTGTATTCGCCATAAAGCACGTCGTCGGGATTGATGCGTGTGGTTGATATGCACGCGCCGTCCTTGTATATTTTGACAGAGAGCGAGGTGACACGCTCCTTAATAAAGGCGCTCACCGAGTCGAGTATCATGCCGCGGTAGGGTGCAAGGTCGTCGGCATCGAATGCCACACCGGCAAAGAAGTAGCCTCCCTCGGCGTAGCCCAGTGCATCGTCGCACTGGCCCTTGTCGTAGCGCAGTGTGGCGGGCTGCTTGAGCAGGGCATCGGGCTGCTGCCAGCCAAGGGTTACGTGCTTGTTGAGGGAGATGGCGGCCTGCAGCTGCGTGGGGGCGAAATAAGGCTCGCCCTTGGCTATGCTCACCAGTGCCGTGTCGCTCAGAGTTGAGGCGTGGCTGTCGTTGTAGAGGGCCTGCACGGTGTAGGTGTAGGTGCCACGCACCAGTTTGGTGTCGGTGTAGGCGGTGTTGGCCGTCTCGCCCACCTTGACGCCGTTGCGGTAGATGGCATAGCCCGTAGGGGTGCTGCCAGTGCCGGCGGTCCACGCAAGTGCGGCAGCCGACTCGCCCTCGGTCTTGGCCGTGAGTGCTACCGGACGGGGCCATGCTGCAGCCTGGTTGGCCGTGAGGCTGATGCTGATGTCGTGGTTGTCGGTCAATTCGGGTATTGACTTGAACTGCAAGGTGGTGGTGTTGGTTTGGTTCAACGCCACGTTGCGCGCATCAAAGTTGAGTGTGACGGTTTGCTTCTCGCCAGCCTTGAGTGTGCCAGCCAGGGGTGACACGTTGAGCCAGGGGTCGAAGTCGGCCAGCTTGTAGGCAAACACGCGTGCGGGCGACTGATTTAATATGCCGAGCAGGGTGAGCTGTCCGTCGACGAGCGAAGTGGTACACTCCAGACCGCCCAGACTGTTCTCGCCCGTGCTGAGCGAACCGGGCTTGTAACCTGGCACATCAACGGCCGAATGGGTGTCGCCCACCACGCGGCGGTTGTTCAGGTCGTACTGCACAATGGTCACCTTGTCCACCACGTTGAGCCCGCTGGTTACAAGGTTGCTCATCCACAGATAGGGGCCGCCGGGGGTCACATTGTCGAAGGCTGTGCCATAAACGTCCATGGCGTTGCTGGTATTGAGCTTGTAGAAGGCCAGTGTGACCTCGCCCTTGCGGTTGACGCGGCCCAGGGTGTTGTAGTCGCCCACCCAGAACTCATCGCTGCGGGGGTCGTGGGCAATGTGGGTTACACAGAGACTGGGCTCTGTGGGTATGTCGATGGTGCCAATCAGACGCTTGTGGCGCAAGTCGAGCTGGAAGATGCGGTTCTTGCGGTCGGAAGCGTAGAAGTAGCGTCCATCAAAGGTCATGTCGTTGAGGGCGTAGTACATGCCAGGCACCGAGAACTCCTCTACAAAGTGGCCGTCGCGGCTGTATTTGTAGAACTTGCCAAGGAAGAAGTTTGACGAGGCGTAGAAGTCCTCTCCGTCAAACGCCACACAACTTTGTATGTCGCCCGAGGCGTCGAACGACTGGGTGATGTCCCAACGGTGGTCGGTGTTGCCCGAACCCTTGACGGGTGTGGGGAACAGGTTGTACTGCAAATCGCCGTTGCCCGCATTCTCGAGCGTGATGGTTTGGGCGGTTTGCGACTCAAGGGCGGTGGCGGCATTTACCTCGTGTGCCGACACGTTGAGCACGGGGCGCTGCATGCTGATGGTGTAGCTTGAGGCGCCCTTGCTGTCGAGTGTCCATGTGCCGGTAAAGTAGTTGTGGCCAGCGGCCTCGGCATGCACGGTGTAGTGGCCCTCCTCCACCTCGGGCAGGGCTATGGCGCCCTGCGCATCGGTGACCACGGTGTAACGGGCGCCATTGTCGGCCTCGAGGGTTACGGTGCAGGCACCGACGGGCTGGTTGTTGCACACGGTCTTGATAGTGACGGGGTGTGTGGCGGGGTTCCAAATCTTTACATCGTCAACAAACCAGTAGTTGACGTAGCGCGAATCCTGGCCGTAGGCACGGAAACGTATGTAGAAGAAGTTGTGGCCATCGAGGTACTTGCCCAACTTAAACTCGTGGGTGCGCCAGTCGTATGAGCCTTCGTCGTTGCTGAGTGAGTCAATTCGGGCCCACGTTTGTCCGCCGTCTACCGATATTTCGGTGGCAAGCACACCTCCTGCATACTTTGGTCCGTTGTCGAGGCGTATTTCGTAGCGCAGGGTGGTGTTGGCGGGGTCGGTGGTGCGCAGCTCGCGAGTGACAAGGCTCTGCGAGTACTCGCCAATGTTGGAATAGGGGTAGCAGGCCGAGAAGTCGACCAAACCATAGGCATAGTAGTCGGTTTTCCACTTGTTTTCCTCGCCAGCCGCTGTTACGGGACGGCTCCACCGGGTGGTGTCGATGGCGTTGTTGTCAAAGTCGTCGAAGAAGGGGAGCAAGCGCACATCGGGCACCTCGACGCTGAGGGGGTCGGACTCCTGGCCCAACGAACCGTCGGTCATGACGCTTTGCACGGTGTAGGTGTAGGTGCCGTAGTCGGGCACTACATCGGTGGTGTACACAGCGTTGATGGGCTGGTCGTTCACCTTTTCGCCGTTGCGCAGCAGGTTGAAGCCGGCCAACTTGGCATCGGCCGCTGCCGCACGGGGTGCTATGCGCGGACGCACATTGTTGGTGCCGATGAATATGTCATCGACCATGAACATGAAGGCGTCCTCAGACACGCAGTTGAGGCACACGTATTTGGCGTTCTTGGGTATGGTGTACTCAAAGAGCGTCCACGAGGCCGGTGCCTCGGCGTAGCTGCCGCCCTGAATGAAGGTGAAGTCGGACGGGCGTGTGCCAGTGGTTGAATAGCCCACTCTGAAGCGCTCCAGGCCCCACGTGTCCTTGTAGGTCTTGGCACGGAAGCTGAATTTGAAATCGCTGCCAAAGTTGAGGGCGGGCGATATGAGGTAGTCGTTGTTGCCACCATCGACGGTGAGGTCGACCAGCATTTTGCTGCCTGAGAAGGGCATCACATCGGGGTAGGTGCCGGTTGAGGGTGACGTCTTTGACGGATTGAACACGATGAAGGCCATCTTGCTGCCCTGGTTGGGAAACGAGGCGGCTGTCCAGGTGTAGGTGTCGGCATTGTCGGCATCGATATACTGCCAACCGATGCTGCCGGCAGAGTTTACGGCAAAGTCGGGGTGGCTTTCAAAATCGTCGAAATAGCCGTTGATGGGCTCTGGGTTGTTCCAGCGCAATGAGACGGTCTTGTTGTTTACGGCCTCGAGCGTTGGCACAATCTTGGCAAGTGCCTGGCTCTTGGCCGTGACACTGGTCTGTGCTTTGGCACTGGCATACTGCGCCACGGCAGGAGGCGGCGCCACGTGCTGCGGCTTGACTTTCTCGCCCGACGGCTGCGCCCACAGCGGGGCGGCAAGCAGCAGGAGTATGCCTGTAAGTATATGTTTCATTGTTGCTATTATTATTTGATGGAGTGAGAGAGAATGGTTACGCGCTGATGCGCCTCAAATACCATTCTGTGTCAACCTATTTAACTATCACTACGCCTTCGTAGCCATCGACACGCACGGCAGCCGATGTGGCGGTGGGCACAAAGGTGGCGAGCACACGGCCGTCGGTGGCATAGAGTGTGACGTGGCGTCCGGGCTGCAAACCGGCCAGGCGCACCATGCCGGCAGTGCAGAGCGCACGCACGGGAGTGAGTGTGTGGCCGCGCTGGGCCTCAACATTGGTTACGGCCGTAGGGTCGTAGGTGTAATAGGCCGGGGCCGAGGTGTCGTAATAGAGTATGCCGTCGCCCGCCGTCACAAGGAAGCGGTAGCAGCCCGTGTTGAACTCGCCCGGAGTGGTGGGGGCTATGACCATGCTTGTGGCAGTGGTGCCGCCCTGGGCCAGGGTGTCAAGTTTCACACCATCGTTGTAGGTAATGCTGAAGTTGGCTATGTTGACAAGGCGTCCGCCAAAGTTGCAAGTCATGCGCAGGCGCTTGTAGCTCTTGCCCTTCATGTGGGCTGTGAGGTCAACGCTCTGCCCGTCGGCATCGACACTGTTGATGCGTTGCAATTCGCCAATGCGTGTCCACGTGTGGCCATCATTGGTGCCCTCGACACTGAAGGTTGACTCGCCGCGCGGACCGCCCGACATGAGCACGTACTGCACATTGGTGATGCCTTCGGGGAAGTCTACCGTCTCGACGGTGCCGCTGCCGGTAAAGCGCAGCACGCCGGTGCCAAGTGTGACCTCGCCCACGGCCTCGTCTACATCGCTTTCGGGCAGGTATTTGGCAGACACTACGGGCTCGTCCGTCTCCTTATAAAACTCGAGGAAGTAGGTTGACGCATTATTGACCGGTGTCCACTCGGCCTTGAGGTTGTCGCCGTCGCGGCCGAAGCTGGTGATTGAGGGCGTTTCGAGGCGCTGTGTGAGCATCACGCCCCACAACCACAATGAATACTGCATGCGCTCCGAAGTGCACACAAGGGCTACGTAGATGTCCTTGCCGGCAAAGTCGGACAGGTCGACCTCGTCGAGGGCCAGCGAGCCGAACTGGTCGGCCAGCGAGAACTGCTTTACAAGGTGGAAATCCTCAACATTGCGCGACTTGGTTGACACGTATACGTCGAGCTTTTCAACGTATGAGGGGTCCATCACGCCACGCTCTACATAAAGGGCGCCGCGCTCGGGCACGTGCATCTTTTCGGATATGAGCCAGTCGTTGGCATTGTTCCAGTAGTCGGCGTTGTACACCATGGCCTGCATGCTGGCATCGTAAACCCAGGTGTTGTTGTCGTTGTTTTGGTCGACCACGCGCCAGCGGCTCAGTGAGCCATCGTCGTCAAGCTCGTCGAACATGAGCTGTACTGGTGCTTGCAGCACTTTGTGCTCAGTGCGCACGGGTATGGAGGCGCCCAGCACGGTGGTGCCGTCGGCCATCTTCATGTAGGCACGCACATAGAAAAGGCCCGCATCGTAGAGGCCGCTGATGGTGGTCTCGATGTTGTCGGCTGTGGGCACTACCACCTTGTGGCTCATGTCGTCAGCATCGGCCAGGGTGGGTTCTTCGGTCATGTCGCTCCACACAAAGCCCATTTCGGCCACGTCCTGTGCCAGATGGCCTACCTTGGCTTTTACCTTGAACGAGGTATCGGTGATGTCGGCATAGTCGACGGGTATGGTCTTGATGCTCGAGAGTTCGCCCGAACCGCCGTTGACCTGGAAACTGACAAGGCCGCCCTCCTCGCGTATGTTGGTGATGGGGGTGCGCAACTTGTCGCCCAGCCAGTTTTGGTAATCGGTAAACTCGGTGGTGCCGGTGGTGCCGGGATAGGTGTCGCCCTTACGGGTGTTGTCATCGTCAATGCCGTCGGCCGGCACAATGTACATGCAGCGGTGGCGGGCATTGTTGTTGGGGCCGTTGACGCTCCAGTACTTTGTCACCATGTCCTTGGTGTAGTCGTAATGGTAGATGAGCAGGCCGTGGTAGGGTATGTAGGCGTCCCAACCGGTCTTTTGACGATTTTCGAACACGTACCACTCAAAGCCGTCGGCCTCGGACAGGCCGGGCTGCGCATCGACATAGGCAGCGGTGTTGGTGGCCACATTGTCGAGTGTGACGTCCTCGGCCTTGTCGAGCTGCTTGAAGTCGGACTTTTTCATCCAGCCCATTTGCAGGCGCTCAAAGGCCATGAGGCCGGCCGGGGTGCGGCTGTTGTTGTTGTAACTGCCCGAGGCGTAGAGGCTGTAGGCGCCGGGATTGATGCCGATGCCGCCGTCGTAGTCGTCGGTGTCGTACATATCCTTGAGGCCGAGTATGTGGCCAAACTCGTGTACAAAGGTGCCGATACCGTCCATCTCGGTGCCGGTGGCGCCCACGAGTTCGGCCGATACCGAATAGTTGTTGACAGTGATGCCGTCAACCTTTACCGAGAGATCGCCATCGTCGGTTATGAGGCGGTATGAGTGTGGCCACATGTCCTTGTCGTCGCCCGACGAGGCCTGGCTGTAACCGCCTATCACCACGTTGATGTTGTCCATATAGCCATCGCCGTCGTTGTCGAACTGTGCAAAGTTTATTTCGGGGTGATCGGCCTTGGCCTTCTGCACGGCTTCAACCACTGCGGCCTGGGGATTGACGTCGTTGCCGGTGCCGCCATAATCGGCAGCATAGTAGGTGCGCTCATGGTCGAGTGTGTAGGGCCCGAGCACGGTAAAGTTTGGCACGAACTGCCCCATGGAGTTGTCGCGGTAGTAGTCCTTGACAGAGCCTGTGCCGCCACTGACGCTATAGTTGTGCTCGTTGAGCCAACGGTCGAAGTCATCGGCCGTAAAGTTGAACTCGCCGTCGCTGTACTTTACCAGCACTACCAGGTACTGGCTTTCCTTGGCCTGGCCCGTGGCGGCGTCAACCTGGCGGTTGGTCACGCTGGGCGGCAGAATTTGCTTGACGGTGAGCGGACTGCGGCGCGTGGTGAGGCTGCGCAGCCACTGGGCGTCCTTGGTGCCAATTGGGCGCAGGGTGCTGACAAACTGGCTCTCGTCGGCCGGACGCACATTGGCATTGGTGGCACGGCGCGCGGTTATGCTGCGTGTGCCTTTGGCCGCATCGGTCTGCACGTACTTGAAAAAGCCGTCCTTGTCGCGCTGTATTAGAAATCCGTCGGCCGTGGTGATGTAGTGGAAGTTTTCATCGCCATGCACCCTGATTACCAGCGTCGTGCCGTCGGGCTGCCTCACGGTGACGGGCTTTGGATTGGCCTTGATGGCCCATGCCGCACCTGATGCGCCTGCTAACAGACTCGCTGCGAGCAGATACCGTAATAGGTGTTTGTTCATATATAACTATGTTATTTTGGAGATTTGATTGTAACGGGTTGACAGGTTAACGGGTTGACGGGCTAAAGAGCAAGCATTCTTGCCCTTTAACCTGTTAACCCGTCGACCTGTCAACAGTTACACGTTGCTTATTTCACAGATATCTTGACAGACTTGCCGCCTTGGGTGCGTACCACGTAAATGCCCTTTGGTACATTTACGCTGCCCTGGCCGTTGGCCACGATGCGGCCGGTGAGGTCGAACACGCTCACAGGGTCGCCATTCACGGCCTCGATGCGGCCGCCGTTTACACTGATGGCGCCATTGGCCTTGACTGCACCGATGGCCTCGACCACTGCCTTCTCGAAGGTGAGGGTGGCTGCTGTGCCTTCATTGGCCTGGTTCACCTTTATCAGATAAGTGCCGGCCTTGTTGGTTTCGCCGTCCACATTGTAGGTCAGTTCGGTGTAGGCCTGGTGGGTGCTTTCGTTGTAGCCGTTGCTTGAATAGGCCACAGCCGGTGTTGATGGCACACCGCTGCCGTCGGTGGCATACAATTCAGCATACATGGTGTTGCCGGCCTCGGTGGCAAGCTTGAACTCGCCTTGTGCCAGGTCTACGCGATACCAATGTACATTGCTGTAACTTGATGCGCCAAAGGTGTAGTTGCCCGGTTCGAGCGTGATGGGCTTTGAGGCATCGCTGCCGGCCTCAATCTCGCTCTTGCTTATGGTGACGGGGGTGTCGCCATAGGTTTCGAACACCTCGAGAATGTACTTGCCGGGCTTTACGTCCAAGCCATTTACCACATACTTCAGCGCGCACGACTGCTTGCCGGTGGTGTAGTCGTAGTTGCTGTTGGCATAGGCCACGGGGTTGCCAGTGGCTTTGCCATCGCCATCGGTGGCATAGAGGTTTGAACCGAAGTAGGTGTTGGCGCTGCCATCAACTGATGTGATGTTTAACACGCATGGCTCGTCTATTTCGATGCTGTACCACAGGGGAGCGGTGCGGCTGGCCTTGCCAAAGGTGTAGTCGCCATCGGCCAACTTGATGGGGTTTGAGGCGTCCTCGCCGGGCAATGGGTCGGCAATGACAAATGACAGGTGCTTGCCCTTCTGCGCATCTTTGAGCACGAGGTTGACGTACACCACATCGCCGGCCTTTACAAATACGCTGCCCGAATAAACGTCTTCGGAGGTTGTGCCGGTTTGTACCGAGCCCTTGAAATTTTGCAGTGTGCCGTCCTTGCCCACCTTGACAAGCAACTGGTTGCTGCCCGAACCGCTCGTCATGTCGGTTGTGATGGTGAGCTTGCCCGACTTGGGTGCTACGTAGCTGTACCAGCGGTCGAAGGCCTCCTGCGGCAGTGCCACGCCCACTGAGTCGTAAGCTGCTGCGGGAACTGTTACCTCAATGGGGTTGTCGGCTGACTCGCCCTTGGCAAAGTCTGTCAGCGAGAGGTCGAAGGTGGTGGCTGACTTCATGCCCGTGAACTTGATGAGGTATTGTGTGCCGGCCTGCACCTTGGTCTTGGTGACGGTGGCCGATTTTACAGCATCGTAGTTGGTGCTGCTGTTGGGATAGGTGGGGAAGGTTACATCGATGAACACTTCGGTGTCGATGTTGAGCCAACCGCTCTTGGCCGGGGTGTAGCTGTAATACTTTTCGGTGCCACTGGCCAACTCGTTCTCGCCATCAACTGCGGCTATGGGGTCGGTGGCCACATCGCCAGGACTTACAGCGTCGAGCGAATAGTTGAAGGCAAAGCCATTGGTGCCCTCGTCGCACTGCCATGCTATGATGTAGGTGGTTTCGGCAGAGTTTTCAACATACTGGCGGAAACCTGTGCGGCCTGTCACCATGGGCGAATAGCTGCCCCACTGCTGGTTGTAAAGGTAGGCGTTGGTGTTGGTGCCCGACGCGGCATCAGAAATGCCCTTGGGGGCGTTGACATTGATGTAATACTTGCCAGCCGGCACAACCAACTTGTAGTAATAGGTGCCGTTGCTCTCGGGCACAGTTTGGGTGCCGCCATTGCTGTCGAGAGCGATAGGATTGTCGAAGGTGTCGCCTGCCTTGGCTGCCTCGATGGTCATGTCGAAAGTTTCGTCGGCATCGGTGGCATAGGCCTTTTCAATGCAAACATAATATGTCTGGTTGGCCTGTGTGGCAAAACGCAACGCAAACTGGCCCGACACGGAGGCTGCGGGTGTTTCGGAGGTTATCTGGTAGGCGTCGCTATACACCTTGATTGTGCCGCCGGGCAAACCTGCCTCGGAACTGATGACACCAAAGCCTGCTTTGTCTGCCGTAAACTTGTACCAGTACTTGCCGGTTTCCTTGGGCAGGGTGTTGGCGCCGCTGGTGGCCTCGAACGGGAGGTCGTAGCTTGAGCCTTGTTTCATCACCACCTCTTCAAAGGTGGCATACAAGGGGTTGCTGGCTTCGCAACTTATATAATAGGTCTGGCCGGCCTTGACGTTGAGTTTGCCTTCGTAAGTGGTCGTATAGGTGGTTTGGTTGTAGTTGCTTGTCAAGTCGAAGCTCTTGGGCTCGCCGTTCTCGCCTTCGCGCACCTTGGCGTTGGCCACATAGCCCTCGAAGGACATTTTAAGCACATCGTCGGCTTGCGCGGTATACTTTATATAGGTGGGCAGCGGGTTGTACGACCAGTATTGGTACTGCTCGTTATATGTGCCTTCGCGGTTGACGGGCACCACAAAGCGCTCCTTGGTGGCCTCGATGGCGGTGGCTGTGCTTGAGCCGTCCACATTGGCGTCCTTTACCGAAGCCGTGAATTTGAGTTCCTTGGTGTTGATGCGCGCAATGACGTATATGGTCTGGCCGGCCTTGACGGGAATGATGGTAGTCATGCCGTTGTCCGCACTGATGTAGGGCAGTGTGTTGCCTGTTGTGCCGTCAACACTTGCTGTAAAGGAGCCGCCACCGCTTTCGTTATTCTTGGTAATGGTTAACAACTGTCCCTTGCCGTCGGAGGGCGCAGTATACTTGAAGTAAACGGTTGTTTCCTTTGCCTCGTCCTGGGTAAAGGTGTTTTCGCCTGATGCTATCAGATCCTTAGCCGTTTCGGCCGTGGTCTGAGCATTTGCACACAGGGCTGCGAGCCCCATCATGCCAACGAGTAATGGTCTTTTCATAAGCATATAGAATTTTGAATATTATTGTCGGTGTAACACTTTGATACCGCAAATATAAGGCTACATGGCACGTATTTGCAAAAATTAAGGGGGATATAAAGGGGAGGGTATCCCTGGGCCTGTATTTCAACACAATGGCATAACTCTTTCATTCTCAAGCATTTTGTAATTGTAACGCACATCTATCCGTAGGGGATATATGTTAAGATGCATCGTGACGTGGCGGTGCAATTTTAAGAATTACCATTTGGACAGAATAGCGCGTCTAACATATCAAAGTGTAATATTTACCCCTTTTTGAATTACAACTCGCAAAAAGTGCCTATATTTGTCACTGGAATGCTTTCTACGGCCGGAAAAGCGCAAAAATGGCCGTTTTCATCGGTAAAGCAACTTGATATGACACAACAACCCAACACTTGCCACATAACACTTTGGGCCAAGCGTCTGGCCACTCGCATCACACTGCTGTGCGCTCTGTGCCTGGTGGTGTGCCACGCTGTGCCCGCACTGGCGGCCACAAGCGACAAGGCCCGCCAACTGGTGCGGCAGGCAGCCAATGCCGCCGTGCACAAGGATTACCGCCAATCGTCAGCGTTGCTTTTCAAGGCCCGCAGCGAGGCCGAGACGGCTGCCGACTACGACCAACTGTTCTGGGTATACACTAACTTGGGCATCAACCAAGCGGAACTGCTTAACTATGCCGATGCGCTGCAGCACTTTACCAAAGCGTATCAGATTGCTACCAAGCACCTTGACGAACGGCGGGTGCTGAGCATTCGCAACAACATTGCCGGCCTTTACATGATGAACCACGAACAGAACAAGGCTCTGGCTGAGTACATCAAAATATATGCGGACATCAAAGGCAGCACCGACAGTGTGTTTACTGGCGGGTGTGCGCTTAACATTGCCACTCTGCTCACCGACAAGCACCAATATGCCCAAGCACGGCCTTACATGGAGCAGGCCGAACTGCTGCTGGGGCGCTATGCCGAGAACCGCGCTGCGCTTGTTACCCTGCGCACCGACTACTTGCTCGGTACGGGCAACACCGAGGGGGCTTACCGCCTGGTGGCAGACGCCCAAACGAAATACCCCGCATTGCAACACAATGCGGACATTCTGTATCTGCGGGCACGCACGGCCCTGATGCGTGCGCTTGCCGACGAGGCAGTGGCGCAAGGGCGCCTGGCTCTGGCTCAGCCTGGGATTGATTTGTCGATGAAAAGGGCTATTTTTGAGCTCCTGTCGCAAGCATACAGCATGCAGCAATGTTACGAACAGGCGCTTGCTTGCAAGGATTCGGTGGTGGCGGTAAGTGATGCTCTGTCAAACCTTACGGGGCAAAAGCTCTACGAGGCACGTCAAATTCAGTTTGATATTTGGCAAAAACAACAAGAGATTGACAATTACAAAAAGCGGCACGCGCTTGAAATGGCGCTACTTGTTGTGGTGCTGATTGCCAGCGGTGCGCTGGTGTGGGCCTTGGTGGTTAAAACAAAGAATGCGCGCCAGCAACGCAAACTGGCACACATGGAACTGGAGCACGAACAAGTACAGCGCGAGGCGCTGCAGCAAAAGCTGGCTAATGAACAGGCTGAACAGGAGCAGAGCCGGCGCACCATCGAACAGCGTAGCCGCGAACTGATGTCTAAAGCCATGCAGGCGGCTAACCGCAACGACTCGCTGCGCGAACTGCTGCACACGCTCGAAACAGACAGCGGACTCGACCTTGACAAACGGCCCGAACTGAAACGCACACTGGCGGCCTTGCGCCACCAACTTGACTCGACGGTGGAGTGGAAGGACTTTACTACTTACTTTGAACAGACTAACGGACAGTTTCTGCAGCAGCTCAAACACCTGCACCCTACCCTCACCGCTAACGAGCTACGCTACTTGTCGCTGGTGTATATCAATCTGTCGTCGAAGGAGATTGCCTTGCTGCTTAACATCACGCCCGAATATTGTAAGAAAAAGAAACAACAAGTGGCCCGCAAAATGGGGCTTACCGACCCACGCACGCTCTACGCTTACTTGACGGGCAGCGAGGTTATGGGGTGAAGAAACGGCCACATGACAGTCTTTTGTCATTTTGCCTACACTCTGCACTTTTTGTCTGCACTGCACTGATTATCAACGCATTACAGAGTGTAGGTAAGTCTGCATTTTGCCTGCACACTACCTGCACTTGTCTATAATCTGTCTGCACTTACTTGCACTCGCTTGCATTTTGTCTGCACTTTCTTGCACTCACTTGCATTTTATCTACACTTACTTGCACTCGCTGACACTTTGTCTGCATCCGCTTACACATTTGCTTACTGGCATAAGTACGCACGTTTTTTACACAAATCCGTGTAAAGAAATAAGTATAGTTGTGCTTCGGTCATGCCTGGTCGCACGTTCACTTATGACTGTTAGCATTGCCAGCATTGGGCGGCAGACGTGCCGGTTGCTCCAACTGAAATTTCGCTCCCCCGTAACAGGACTGTCATGGTGCTACTACCATCTTGCCGCGCACACTACTGTGGGCAGACATAGTTTTCTCGTTTTGCATCAGTTGGCAAAGCTACTAAAGGCGGGCTACTCAGTTTATGGGTAGTGCAGAGTGTAAGTGTGTAGTGTAGGAAAAATGCAAGTGTGTAGGCAAAGTGCAGGTATACCTACACTCTGTAACGCATTGATTATCAACGCAGTGCATGCAAAAAGTGCAGGGTGCAGACAAAATCAACAAATTCAAATCATTGGAGGGGGGGGGACGCCGCAAACACGCTGCAAAGAAACGCTACCTCTAATGGGGGCGACGCGTCTCGCGTCGGGAAAAATGAGCACTAATTATGCTTCTATCTGTGAGCCTTTGCTTTAATTTTCCCGACGCGAGACGCGTCGCCCCCATTAGAGGTAGCGTTTTATGATAGCGTTTGGTGATAGCGTTTTATGATAGCGTTTGACGCCAATTTTGCACGGACTATGACGTGATTATGGCACGGGGTCGTAACCACTGCCGCCCCAGGGGTGGCAACGCAATATGCGTTTGACAGCCAGGTACAAGCCCTTCAATGGCCCGTACTTTTGTAACGCCTCAACAGCATACTGCGAACAAGTGGGCGTAAAGCGGCAAGCTGGCGGCAGCATGGGCGAAATATAACGCTGATAGAAGCGTATGGGCAATATGAGCAAGCGTGTTATCATGGCAAGGCGATGTTTTCCCTAATTCGGCGTAACGCCACCTCCATGCGGGCACTCACAATGTGCGACGGCACAGGGCGGTCAGACAGCCATATAAAGGCTATGTGCAGCGCCTTGTCGTTGGGCAATGTCTCGACAAGCTGGTGCTTTTGCAAGCGATATGCCTCACGCAACTGGCGCTTGGCGCGATTGCGGTCTACGGCATGCTTGAAGTGGCGCTTCGACACGCTGAGCAGCACCTTAGCCTGCGGACCGCTGCCGGCATAGGGCAACATGCGGTATGTCACACGCAGGGGGTAAACGCTCATTGAGCGGCTGCCTGCGGTGAACAGAGCATCAATCTCGGTTTTCAAACACAAGTGCTCGGGTTTGCGAAAGGTAAAACGTTTTGTCATAATAGCCATATTCATTCATTTAATAGCCTCATTCATTTGTAAGTCAGTGCGCGCCGTGTGCGCTGCCGGACCCCACATGATGGTTCGTACAACTAACTTAAAAAGGCATGAGCCCACTCGCCCTACGGGGCTGTTGTGAAGTCATGCCTTTTGTTGTGTATGTGTTGTTATACTGTGCGTAGTATATTACTATTTGTTCTCTCCGAGATATATCTCAATGGCAGCCGTCATTGAGCGTGCCTGAGGCGTGGGGGCAAAGAGGTCGCAGCGCAAGCCAGCCTCCTCAATAGCCGCTTTTGTTACACCGCCAAAGCAGGCCAGGCGCTTGTCGCCCTGTTTGAAGTCGGGGAAGTTCTCAAGCAACGACTTCACACCGGCAGGGGTAAAGAGCACGATCATGTCAAAGTCAAAATCCTTGTCCTTGGGATAATCGTTGGTCACGGTACGATACATCACGCATTCGGTGTGCTTGAGCTTTTTCTCATCGAGCATACGGGCCACATCGTCGTTATGCACGTCCGACAATGGCACGAGGTAATTTTCCGTCTTGTGTTTGGCCATCACCGTTACCAGCTCGGGCCAGCGACCTGTGCTGCCAAAGAACACCTTGCGCTTGCGATACTGAACATACTTTTGAATGTAAAGGGCAATTGCCTCCGACAATCCGAAATATTTCATATCCTCGGGCAAAGCTACACGCATCTCCTTGCAGAGTGTGAAGAAATAGTCCACAGAGTGGCGTGAGGTGAACACAACGGCCGAGTGGTCGAGAATTTGAACTTTTTGCTGGCGGAACTCACGCGCGGTGAGTCCTTCAACCTTTATAAAGGGGTGGAAAGTGAATTCCACGTGTTCTTTGTTTTCAATCTCGAAGTAGGGAGATTTTTCGGAAGTAGGTTTCGGCTGCGAAACAAGAATCTTCTTGATCATGACTACTTTTTAGTTCAGCATAGCGGCCGCTCAAGACCGCGGATTTTGTATCGTTAATTAGTTAATTGTTAACAGGAAATTGCACGCGTAAATCAGTGCGCGGAACAATATGAATAGGGGTGCTATTTCAAGGGTGCAAAAGTACAAAAAAAGATGCACCCAGCCCAGTGTGTAACTGAAAAATATGCGTGAGCACTTGTACAACAGCAGCATTTTGTCAATTACGAGTATGCAAAAGAAGCTTATAAACATATTATGCATACTAAGGTCGAAATACACCACCAACAATGCCACTGGCAGCAAGGCAAGACCAAGCCCGAGCACACACAGCATGTACGACTCAGCCCATTGCTCGTTTTGCTTGCGTTCGAAAAAGATGTGGTTGACAAAGGTGTAAACTGCCATTTTGAGCAGGAAGTACACACAGCACAGCCCCACGCTCACGCCCAGCACCTTGTAGGGCGAGAGTTGGTTGAACACCTGCGCCTGGTAATCCTGCGTGTAGTCGAAGAACAGAATGCCTAACACAAAGCAGGTTTGGAAGATAAGGAACAGCTGCCCGCGCATTTCGGTCTGCGTGCGCTCGGCAAACAGATTTTCGCGCTGACGGTGATGAAAGAAGTCCTTCACCTGATGGCGCAGGTAATGGCGCGAACGCGAAATAACCCACACCACGAGGAAGAAGCTCACCATCAGCACAATGGTTACAAAGCTGTCGGTGCGAAACAGATAGGGCACGGGGTCGCCCGCTATGCCCGATGTTTTCAAGCCCACGAGCGAGTTCTTTTTTACGCCCGCCACACTGTCGAGTTGTTGCACAAACGCATTCTTGGGCATATAGGTGAGCGTGTGCTCCCAATAGTCGCTTTCAAGCGCAACGGGCTTCATTTCGAGCGGTTGTCCTGCTGGCAACGGGCGCATCTGGCGCGGGTCGGGCGGCAGGGTGTCTGCCGGAACTTCTTTTTTATGCCGGGGCTGGTATTTGCGCACACTACCCTGCCCGCTCTCAACCTCAAGAGCGGCTTCCATGTCGGTGTGTGTCACCAACGAGTCGGTTGTTGTTATTTTTGGCATGCTATGAGTGATGTGCAAATGTATGGATACAAGCTAAATATGCGCTAAGCAGGTGCTTGAATTTAGCTGATACGCAGATGTTCAAAATTAGTTTCTAATGTTCCAAATTTAGCAAGAGCGGGCTGAAAGCCCAATGGAGCACACAGCCCAGGGCAAGCGAAGCGACACCCTGGGTAACACGCGTTGGAGCAGCCGCGCCCTGTAAGGGCAAAAGCTTTAATTCTTTATATTATTCTTACCTGATAGCTGAATTCGCGGTCTCAAAGTGGAACATCGTATGTATATTTTATTCAATAACTGCGCATTGGCTTAAAGCTTTTGCCCTTACAGGGCGCAGCTGCTCCAACACGCGTTACCCAGGGTGACGCTTCGCTTGCCCTGGGCTGTGTGCTCCATTGGGCCTTCAGCCCGCCTTGGCCAAATCTGAAACTTGATTTTCAAGCTAAAAATGCGCTAAGCAGATGCCCCAATTTAGCTATTGTGAATTGGTGCGGCGTTAACCTATGGGATGTTTGAACACCTGCTTACATGGCAGCAAACTTGCGCACCGACTTGTCCCAAAGCGGTGTAGTCTGTGCCAGCTGCAGGGCTTCGGCCGGTGTGGCGGCCACTTGCCAGATAGCGGCGTGCTGGCTGCGCATAAATTGCTCGTCGACGGCACGCTGCAACTGTTGCAACAAGGGGTCGTAATAGCCCCCGGTGTTGAGCACCACTATGGGTTTGAGATACAGGCCGAGCTGCTTCCACGTAATGATTTCGAGCAGTTCCTCAAGCGTGCCTACCCCACCCGGCAGGGCTATGCAAGCATCGCTCATTTCGGCCATGAGCTCCTTGCGGCGGTGCATGTTGGGCGTCACCTCCAGACGTGTCATGCCCGTGTGCTGCCACCCTTGGTCTATCATAAATTGAGGTATTACGCCCACGGCCTTGCCGCCATTGGCAAGGCAAGCGTCGGCACAAGCCCCCATCAGCCCTGTGCGGCCCGCACCATTCACCAGTGTGTGGCCGCCCAAGGCAATAAGGCGGCCCAGTTCGTGGGCCGCCTTTATATACGTCTGCGGCACTTGGCCGCTTGATGCGCTATATACTGTAATTTGCATTACAATCCAAATTCTTTCTTAATCTCGTCCACCTTGTCGAGTTTCTCCCAAGTGAAGAGTTCCACCTGCATGGTCTTTTCGTCAGCCTTGCCCTCGTTAAAGGTCTTGCTCACCAGCTCGGGAGTACGTCCCACATGGCCATAGCTTGCAGTTTCTTCGTAAATGGGCTGGCGCAACTTGAGGTCCTCTTCAATGGCAGCCGGACGCAAATCGAACATTTTGCCAATGATTTGGGCTATCTCGCCATCGGTTTTGTTTACATGGCTGCGTCCATAAGTGTCCACATATATTGATATAGGCTCTGCCTTGCCAATGGCATAGCTCAGCTGTACGAGCATTTCGTCGGCCACACCGGCTGCCACCATATTCTTGGCAATGTGTCGCGCAGCGTATGCTGCCGAGCGGTCTACCTTCGAGGGGTCTTTGCCTGAGAAGGCTCCACCACCGTGTGCACCCTTGCCGCCATAGGTGTCTACAATAATCTTGCGCCCCGTAAGGCCCGTGTCGCCATGAGGACCGCCAATCACAAACTTGCCCGTGGGATTGACGTAGTATTTGATGTTACCCTTGTGGAAAAGGGCTTTAATTTCGGGAGTATGGACACGCTCATCTATCACACGCGGAATGAGTATCTCTTCCACATCTTTTTGTATGCGAGCCTGCATCTGGCGGTCGGCCTCCTCTTGCGAACCAGCCTCAGCAGCACTGATAAACTCGTCGTGCTGGGTGCTCACCACAATGGTGTCGATGCGTTGTGCCACATTGTTGTCGTCATACTCCACAGTCACCTGGCTCTTTGAGTCGGGACGCAAGTAGGTCATCACCTTGCCCTCGCGGCGTATTTCGGCCAGCACATACACGATGTCGTGGGCCAGCGAGAGCGGCAGCGGCATGTAAGTGTCAGTTTCGTTATTGGCATAACCAAACATCATGCCCTGGTCGCCAGCACCTTGTGCCTTGCGGTCGATATTGTTGTCGGCCCCTTTGCGGTCCACACCGCGGTTGATGTCGGCACTCTGCTCATGAATGGCGCTGAGTATGCCACAGCTCTCTGCCTCAAACTTGTATTCAGCCTTGGTGTAGCCAATGCGTGCAATGGTGTGGCGCACCACGTTCTGCAAGTCAACGTAAGCATCGGTCTTTACTTCTCCTGCTACAACCACCTGTCCGGTGGTCACGAGCGTTTCGCAAGCTACTTTCGAGTTGGGGTCGTATGCCAGCAACTGGTCAAGCACGGCGTCAGATATTTGGTCTGCCACCTTGTCGGGGTGTCCTTCCGACACCGATTCGGACGTAAATAAATATCCCATGATATTGTGTGAGAATAAATAGTTAAAACACAAAACAGCCTGCTTTCGCATAACGGAAACAGGCAAGGCAGAACTCAGCTAAAATGTTTTGCAATTCGCGAGGTGTGTGTGCGCCAGCGTTTGTAGCCCATGTGCGCCCATTGCGCAGCCCGCAGCCACACATCACGAGTTTTAGCATTGTTTTTGAGAGGTTGCAAGCAGCCAAATCTGTCCTCTGTTGTTTCGCTAATAAAACTTAGTTAGTAGGGACGATCGGGCTCGAACCGATGACCTCTGCAATGTGACTGCAGCGCTCTAAACCAACTGGGCTACGCCCCTAACTTTTGTTTTCGGGTGCAAAGTTACGCTTTACTATGAGAAAGGCAAAGCAAATGCCGACTTTTTTTGAGGGAAACAATTACAATGGCAAGGCAGAGCCAAATGCAGCAGAACATGATGTCCCATCAGTCCCAGCCATCTGTTTGAATAAAAAACCTCCATTTTATTGTGTCTTTTATTTGTGGTATACTAATGTCTACTCTGTTTTTATTATCATCATATCCAACAAACCTTGTATAGGTAATAAAAGTCGTTACACTGGGATCCGCTTCACTCCGAATCACATCAAATGTTTTGATATCGCCTCCCATGGAGGGATATCCCATATTTTCCTTGTAAAATTTAGGGCAAATCATGAGACCACTCGGAGGCGTAACTACATTCAGAGTGTAGACCTTTGTTGAAACATAATACTTCCTATTAGACTTTAAGCCATACTTCGAAGCCCATTCACCAAAGCGCACAATTCTCCACCTTGTATTAAAAGTTTGTGAGACTTTACTTATTGTGTAAGATTCACCTTCTTTATAGTTAATGACTTCCTTACTTCCAACTTGAATAGGAAGTTCTCCTGTTGCGAAGACAGACTGCTCAAATTGCGCCTCGCTGCTATAGTAAGTTACATTCAGATTTCTGATAGTTATCTCATTCCCATCATTCATAGTGATGGTTGCGGTATGAGGTTCAGTATCACAAGCTACCACCAACAGGACTATTACAAATACAATATAAATAAAGTTCTTGCCGTATCTCATAGCTAATATTCTAATAGTGTTTTACGATGCGAATATAAGGAAAATCTCCACACTAATACATCTATTCGGCTACATTAACCAGAGTTTATACTACTTCACCAAAAAACATCAGCCGCAAGTCGTTAACTTACAAAACAAGCAACCATTAATGCGCAATAAGAACAAGCAGAAATGCAGAGAGTTATATACCATAGAATTCTTACCCACCACCCTTACGCACATACACAAAAAAAGCAGTGTCGTATAGACACTGCTGAGGAAAAAGAGCCTTGCAAGCAGGGAAAGACTGCAAGACTCTGGGGGAAGGGGAAGTTGTTCCACTCCGATTCGAACGGGGACTGAGAGAACCAAAAACTCTAGTGCTGCCATTACACCATGGAACATCCACAAAAGGGCATTTCTGCTCTTTGCAGTGCAAAAGTACGACAAGTTTTCCGAACAACCAAATTTTGGCGCATAAAAAGTGCAGCGTGCAGACAAAAGTGGACACAAAAGTGGTCCACATGCCCTTCCGTGAGCACAAAAACCACACAAAACTCGCACAAAACTCGCACAAAACGCAAGCATCAAACGCTAACACTAATGGGGGCGACGCGTCTCGCGTCGGGGAAAAATAGCACTAAATAAAGGCTCACAGATAGTACTAATTTCACTACTACCTGTGAGCCTTTGCTTTAATTTTCCCGACGCGAGACGCGTCGCCCCCATTAGTGCTTGCGTTGGGTGTTAGCGTTGGGTGCTTGCACTTTGTGTCTGTTATGACTTTACTTGCCCTCGCTCAAGAACTGGAGCGCACGCTTTACAATGTCGCTGCGCTTGTTCACCAGGCGGAAGTACTCATTGCGGTCCCAGAGGTCGTAGGCAATGGTGGTTTTGAGCGTAAACTGCAAATCCTTGAGTGCCGACTCGCGCTCCTTGTCGTCCTTAGGCTCCACCTTTTTGCGCTTGCCCTCGGCCATGATAGAATCGGTGAGTGAGGCGGGCACCTCAAAGTTCTTGTCAAAATCCTCAAACTTGCGGTATTTGCGCTTCAGCTCCTTGCGGTGGTCGTCCACATAGCGCAGTGTCCACTCGTTAATGAGGTTGTAGCGGCGCAGCGCACGGTAGTAGGGCGTGTAAGTGGTTGTGTCGAGCGGTACAAATATGTCGGGCATAATGCCACCGCCACCATACACGGTACGACCCTTTACCAGGGTTTTGTACACCTTGGTCGAGTCAAGGTGTATGCTGTCAATGCAAGTCAGCTCGCCACGGGTGTAGCGCTTTTCAAGGTCCTGGTCGTACTCACTCTTCTCGCCCTTGGTGTAGGGCTTTTGAATGCAGCGGCCCGAGGGCGTGTAATAGTGCGACACGGTGAGGCGTATCATCGAACCGTCGGGCAGGTCGATAGGGCGCTGTACGAGTCCCTTTCCAAATGTGCGTCGGCCAATGATGGTGCCACGGTCGTGATCCTGTACGGCACCGCTCACAATTTCGGCTGCCGAGGCGGTAAACTCGTCAACGAGTATGACCACGCGGCCCTCAGTCTGCATCAGTCCGTTGCCCTCTGAGCGCAATTCCTGACGCGGCATCACGCGGCCGTCGGTATACACTACCATCGAGCCATTGGGCAGGAACTCACTGGCCACCTCCTGCGCTGCGTTAAGGTAGCCACCGCCATTCATGCCGAGGTCAAGAATGAGGTCCTTCATGCCCTGCTTCCGCAGTTCGGCTATCTTGTCGTGCACCTCCTTGCCCGATGTGGCACCGAAACTGTCAAGGTGTATGTAGCCGGCAGTAGGCGTTATCATGTAAGCAGCATCAACCGTGTTGACGGGTATCTTGTCGCGCACCACCTTAAAGTGCAGCACACTGTTTGTGCCACGGCGCACAATGTCAAGGTTGGCAACGGTGCCCTTCGGCCCGCGCAGTTTGGTCATGATGCTGTCGCGGTCCATCTTCACACCGGCTATGGTCACGCCATTAACGGCAACGATGCGGTCGCCGGCCAGCACCCCCGCACGCTCGCAAGGGCCTTTGCTTATAACCTGCAACACCACGAGGGTATCCTTCACCATGTTAAAGCTCACGCCGATGCCCTCAAAGTTGCCACTGAGCGGTTCGTTCAGCTTTTTGGTGTCCTTGGCATTGGTGTACGACGAGTGCGGGTCGAGTTTGCTGAGCATGCCGTTAATGGCGTCCTCGGCCAGTTTCTTTTGGTCCACACTGTCAACGTAGAGACTGGTGATGGCCACCTGTGCCATTTGCAGTTTTTTTATTTGCTCAAAGTCCACATCGCCAAAGCGCGATTGTGCGCAGGCGGGCAGTGTGAGCAAGATGGCTAAAAGCAGATAGATATGTTTCATTTCAGTAAGTTGGTTTCGGTTTGTGCCGGCTGCGGCAAAAATGCGCTCACGTCCTTGCCATAGGCAATAAGTTCGCGCACCACGCTCGACGATATGTCGGAATAATGTGCTTCGGTAAAGAGCATGACGGTTTCGACGCCCGCCAGCCGCTTGTTCATGGCAGCAATGTCGCGTTCGTACTCAAAGTCCTTTACCGAGCGCAAGCCGCGCAATATGAATTGGGCACCCTCGCGCCGCACAAGGTCGATGGTCAAGTCGTTGTAAGCCACCACCTTGATGCGCGGCTCATTGGCATACACGCGGCGTATGGCCTCCACACGCTGTTCGGGGTCATAGAACGAGCGCTTTTTATCATTTACGCCCACCCCTATCACAATGCGGTCGAACATGGGCAACCCGCGCTCCACTATGCTGGCATGCCCCACTGTAAAGGGATCGAACGAACCGGGGAATATAGCTACTTTCATAAGTCGTTGGTATCTTCGTCGGCCAAGTCTTCCTCAACCACCAGATTGTCTATTATAAAGCCTTGGCGCTCCATGGTGTTTTTACCCATATAGTACTCGAGCAGCTTGCCCACATTGTCGCTCTTGTGCAGCGTAACGGGGTCGAGGCGCATGTCGGGACCTATAAAGTTTTTGAACTCGTCGGGGTCTATCTCGCCCAAACCTTTGAAACGGGTTATTTCGGGGTTCGGACTGAGCTTTTCGATAGCTGCCAGACGCTCCTCGTCGCTGTAGCAATAAATGGTTTCATACTCTGAGCGGTCGCTCACCTGCGTCTTTTTCAGTATGGCAGCCCCCGCGCTGGCATCGGTCACCGTTTTGGGCTTGTTTGCCCCGCGCACCTTCTTCTTTTTGTTACGCACGCGGAAGAGGGGCGTTTGCAGTATGTACACGTGTCCCTTCTTAATCAGGTCGGGGAAGAACTGCAGGAAGAAGGTGATAATGAGCAGCCTGATGTGCATACCGTCCACATCGGCATCAGTGGCCACAATCACCTTGTTGTAGCGCAGCCCGTCGAGTCCGTCCTCTATGTTGAGGGCTGCTTGCAGCAGGTTGAACTCCTCATTTTCGTACACCACCTTTTTGGTCAGACCGTAACAGTTGAGCGGCTTGCCGCGCAGCGAGAACACGGCTTGCGTCTGCGCATTGCGTGTTTTGGTTATAGAGCCGCTGGCCGAGTCACCCTCGGTAATGAATATGGACGACTCCTGCCGCGGGTCTTCCTGGTCGTCGTCGCCCTTTTTGCGCGACTTTGGAGCGGGGTCGTTAAGATGTATGCGGCAGTCGCGCAACTTGCGGTTGTGCAGGTTGGCCTTTTTGGCGCGTTCGCGTGCCAATTTGGTCACACCGGCTATGGCTTTGCGCTCCTTCTCGCTCTCCTCTATCTTTTGTTTGATAACCTCGGCCACATCGGTGTGCTTGTGCAGAAAGTTATCCACATTCTCCTTTATAAAGTCGCCCACAAACTTGTTCACGCTCACGCCCGACAGTGGGAAGGGTTTCCCGTTCGAGTCCTTGTCGGGGGCCATGGTGAGCGAGCCGAGCTTGATTTTTGTCTGACTCTCAAACAATGGCTCTATCACACGTATGGCTATGGCGGCCACCAAACCGTTGCGCACGTCCTGCACATCGTAGTTCTTGCCAAAATACTCCTTTATGGCCTTGGCTATGTGCTCCTTAAAGGCACTTTGGTGCGTACCGCCCTGGGTGGTATGCTGTCCGTTAACAAACGAGTAATACTCCTCGCCATACTGCGAGGTGTGGGTAAAGGCTATATCGATGTTAGGCCCTGTCAGGTGTACGATGGGGTACAGACCCGGCGCAGTCATGTTGTCGTTGAGCAAGTCCTCAAGTCCGTTGCGGCTCAATATGCGCCGCCCGTTGTAAAAGATGGCAAGTCCGGTGTTGAGGTAGGTATAGTTGCGGAGCATATTCTCAACAAATTCACCATGGAAGCGGTAGTGCTGAAACAGCGTGCTGTCTGGCTCAAAAAATATGTAAGTGCCGTTTTCCTCCTCGCAAGGGCCTTGTTCGTCGCTCACGAGCACACCTTTCTCAAATATGGCCTCATGCATCTGGCCATCGCGCACACTGCGTGCGATAAAGCGGCTCGACAGGGCATTGACAGCCTTCAAGCCCACACCATTCATACCCACCGAGGCGGTGAACACTGCGGTGTCGTACTTGCCGCCCGTGTTGAGCTTCGACACAGCATCTACCAAGGCACCAAGGGGTATGCCACGGCCATAGTCGCGTATTTCGGCAGTGAGGTTGTCGTGTATGTTCACCTCAATGCGTTTGCCAAATCCCTCGTTAAACTCGTCGATACTATTGTCTATACTCTCCTTGAGCAGCACATATATACCATCTTCGGCATGTGAGCCATCGCCCAAGCGACCAATGTACATGCCGGGACGCGTACGTATGTGCTCGGTATCCTCAAGATGTCGTATTTTGCTCTCGTCATAAACGACGGTCGAAGTATTCTCGTTCTCCATTGTCTTGTTATGTTTATGGCAGACCCGTTAACTCGTTAACCCTGTCACGCCCCATCAAATGTCCGCTTTGAAGCAGCGGCGGCGCTTGTGTTGTTCCGTTTTGAAATACTGCCATTGGTTCTGCACCTTCTCGTTCATTTCGAGTTCGGGGTTACTCTCGGCATATTCAAAGCCCAATTCCTTGTAAACGGGAATAAGGTCGGTAAATAGCAATGCATTCACACCCTTGCCCTGGTAGTCGGGACGCACAGCCACGAGCAACAAGTCGAGCACTTTGGGGCGTTTCCACATCAAGGCTTTAAGCAGGTGGTACCACCCAAAGGGCAACAAGCGGCCCTTGGCCTTTTGTAACGCACGCGACAGCGAGGCCATCGATATGCCCACGGCCACTATCTCATTCTGTTCATTCTCCACAATGCTCACCATGCGCAGGTCGAGTACCGGCACATACATCTTGACATACTGGTCTATCTGCCGTTCAGTCATGCGCGAGTAGCCAAACAATGGTGTATAGGCATCGTTTATAAGGCGGAATATATCATGTGCCACACCACTCTGTCGCACCTCTTTCTTACTCTTGAGCTTGCGGATATGCAGATTATAGCGCTTGGCTATAATATCCGATATGCGGCGGTGCTTTTCGGGTATGGCATCGGGCACATATATCTTCATCTCCACCCAGTCGGCACTCTTGCTCAGCCCGAGGCGTTCCATGTGCTGCGGGTAATAGGGATAGTTGTAGATGGTGGCCATAGTCGATAGCTGGTCAAAACCCTCCACAAGCATACCCTCAGCGTCCATGTCGGTAAAGCCAAGGGGACCTTCTATCTCGGTCATGCCGCGCTCCTTGCCCCATTGTTTTACGGTGTCAATAAGGGCTGTGCTCACCTCCATGTCGTCAATAAAGTCTATCCAGCCAAAGCGCACCGTCTTGCGGTTCCACGTCTCGTTGGCACGACGGTTGATAATGGCAGCCACGCGGCCCACTATTTTACCATCGCGCAGAGCCAGAAAGTAGTCGGCTTCACAAAACTCGAAGGCGGCATTCTTCTTGGGTGAGAAGGTGTTGAGCATATCATCGTACAAGTCGGGCACCGAATAGGGGTTGTCCTTGTAAAACTCGTAGTTGAAGCGTATGAAGCGTTTGAGCTCGCTTTTGATTGTTACTTTCTTTATCTCGACAGACATGTAGCGTTATGTTTTGTTTGTGAATGTAGCTTGCAAAATTACTCATTTTTTATCAGTAACAAGGCTTTATGCTTCAATAACCCGCCCTCTGGCGATTATTTTGCCGCAAAATATCACTGTCTGATAAAACTCCGATGCACATAGTAATGCTTTTGCACTTCACCATACAGCAATAATTCACCTGACTTCATCACTTTTTTGCGCCAGTATATAGTGCGTATTGAAAATCAACGAGTTACGTAATTAAATTGGGTAACGCAGGGTGACGCAAGCAAAGAAGCGAACCTTGTTTTGCTCTTTTAAGGGCTGTTCGCCCTTATACCGCTTACCGCGGGAGACATAAGAACATAAGCTACATAAGTAACATAAGGCTGACGCCGTGTTTTTTTACATAAGCTGAGGCAGGGCTTTCCGCCCTGCTTGTAAGAGACATAAGGC
>OGOX01000343.1_pt1 | contig 36820 bp, 31 predicted proteins | sample 1552761 | NCBI WGS metagenome assembly OGOX01 (sample SAMEA2580212, study PRJEB22360) | human gut metagenome | biome: human gut; feature: human-associated habitat; material: faeces | place: Denmark | collected 2008/2010
CCAGCTTCTTCTCCAGAGAGTAGCCGGTCACCGACTTAATCTCTTCGATACCGTCACCGGAGATTTCCGGCTTCATCAGCAGAAAGATGCCGTAGTGCTCGGTGCGAATCACCTTGTAACCGACCACTTTATCATAAAGCGGCGTCGGCACGCCGTCAGAATAGGCGGGCAGGTCAAAAGAGATTTCGCTTGTCTCGGAAAAGTTAACTGTGATTTTCAGATTTGCCACGTTGGGCAGCGTGCCAATCGTGCGCTCGTCAGCCGTTTGGAGCAGCAGGGTAGGCGGCTCCGGCCGACCAAATTTGTCAAAGGCGATTTGCGTATAATCGAGATACATACACAGACCTCCTTTATGCGCCCACGTTGTACAGCATTCTACCGCTGATTGTGAGCTTGCCGCTGCCAGTGATTTTCAGGTGATTATCACCGCGAACCAGCCGGAAAAAATTCATATTGAACTTATCATACAGGTTTGTATCGTGGGATTCGGTGATGATGCCGGCGTTGTTATCCACTGTAATGATAGAGTCAGCCGCGGGTACGCCCGTCAGCTTAAACTCACGTCCATTATCATCAGCGTTCACGATAGAGAAGTCGGCCGCCGTCGGTTCAATGGTCAGCACGGGTTTGATATACTCCCGAACAGAGCTGTTGTTCCGAAAGACGATTTCAGTTTCGCCGACCACTTCGTATGTCTCCGTGAAAGGGAAGCCGTAAGCGTAAGGGCAGTCGCAGGTGACTGTAGCCTCAAATGCGAATGGCAGCCAGCCAACAGAGATTGGCTCGAGGTTTGTAATCAGACAGCGGTACTGATAGTCTTCCATGTCAGGCTGACAGATGGAGAGCCACTGGTATTCCTGATAGCCGGTCAGCCAGAGTTGAACCTCTTGAAAATCGTAACGGTCGAGTGGCGTTTCCGAACCAAAGACAAGGTTGAACTCCAGAGGCTTCTCGTGGTAGTTTACGCCTTGATGAATTGGCTGAACGCGGCCGGTCGTTCTCGTTTCGATGATACTGGCTTCGTTACCGAACGCCGTGTCTTCGTTGCTTTTGCTGTCCAGATCACAGATAAAAAGGTTATATGCCAGAGACGACTCTCCGGCGAACGTGAATTCGTAGGTGTTAAACAGGTTAAGCACCTCCTATAGAAAGGCGCGGCATGGAAACATACCGCGCCGGCCATTATTTTTTGATTTTGAGAACTTCGATAATGTCGTTGACCATGCGGCGGGATACAGCTTCGTGCTGCTTAACCGTGTCGCCGTCCGCGCCCTTGATGATGGTGTCGCCGAAGGTAACGTTCGTGACGTTCTCACGCGGAATCGTGACAACTTCACGGTTTACGCCGGAAACAGGCATCTGAGCGGTCTTGGACAGGTCTGGCAGGGTAGAAGCGGACAAACCGCTGGTAATGGCGGACATTACCTTGAGAATGGAGTCGAGTGACTGCTGCTTGGGCTTGTCGAGCACGATTTCGCCCTTCTGCAGAATCGCCATCATCTCGTCTTGACGCAGAGTAGAGGCATCACCGACAACACCGCCAGTGTGGTACTTCTCATAGAGCAAAGTGCCATCCGAAGCATACCACGTGCCATTTTCGCGTTTTGGTTTCTCCCCGTACTGCTCTAAAGCATGGGAAAGCTGAACGTTCGCTTCGTTAAGTTCCTTTTGTTTTGCCTCTGAAGCGCCGAACCAAGCAGCACTGTTCTTTTTCATCTGATCTACGATATATTTGATATGGTCTTCATTCGAAATATCAGCTTTAGAACTATCGCCGATGACATTAGAATTACCGGTCTTGTTTGAATTCGTTCCGCTTGAGCCAATCGCATCCAGCGCGGTGAGGTAGTCACCATACTGTTTAGCAGCGTCCAGAGCCTTACTCCAGCTTGCCTGTAGCTCCTTCGTGAGATGAGAACCGTACTTTTCATTCCAAGTCTCGAGTGTGGTATACAGGTTGTTCCAGTTTTCCTTGATATACTTCCGAGCTGCAGCGTCAAGCCGTTCGGCAGACTGGATAGACTCCTGTAACTTCTTGATCTCGGCGTCCTTTTCCTTCTCGTAGGCTTCCTGCATCTTATCCAGATTGTCGGTCTGTTTATCGTAAGCATGGTCTGCCTGATCCGATGCGAGCTCCTTTTGGAGGTCAGCCAGCTGTTCCTCAAGATCTTTACGCTTTGCGATTGACTCGCGGCTGTCATCCAGAGACAGAGCGTTAATCTTCTCTTGGAGCTTTGCCATTTCCTTGACCTTGTCGGCTACCTCGTCCTGATAGTCGGCTTCGTCTTTGGTCAGTTGCAGGCTCTCCTTCTTCTTGTCGATGATCTCGCCGTACTTATCCTTCAGCTCTTCCAGAGCGTCAACTTGGCGATCGATATTGTCTTTGATCATTTCTTTGACGTAGTCGAAAATCTCGTCCACGCCGTCCTTCATGTCATCAACATCGATTCCGACGCCCTCTTGTACGTTGCTCAGGAGCTTACGGCGCATATCGACTTGCGCAATAGCCTTCTGATAGCCTTCTTTAGTGAGGTTAAGCATTGCAAGCTGAGCATAGACTGAACCCCACTGAACCTCGGTCAGATCAGCCGTTGCGTTCAGCAGATTATTCAGAGAAACAACGTCGTTCTCCTGCAGAGCCAGACGCAGACTCTCGACATAAGCTGCGGCACTTTCCAGTGCCAGCTGCTCATTCTTTGCTTTGATAACCTTCTTGATGGCTTCCTCGTTAATGGTCAGAAGCCCGTTCTCGTCTTGGAGATATCCCAGATACTCGGGGCCGAGCTTCATTATCTCTTGGAAAGTATCGACAGAGATAAACCCCCCATTTGTCGAATATTCCTTTGCGGCATCCTTAAACGTGTCGAGAACGTCCTGAATCGTATCAACGGAATCACTCGCCGCATCAACGATGTCGGAGAGGTAGTCGATGACTTTCTGTTTAACGTCCTTGACAGCGTCTTCGTACTCCCACCACTGGTCGGAGAGGTCGGCTACTTCGTCACTGAGATCGGAATATCCCATGCCGCGGTAATACTGCGCTTCCTTGTGCAGGTTCTTCTGAGCCTCGCGATAATGGTCAATGATGCCGTTGAGCGTAGACTCAATTGCATCGCCATCAATAGACGAGAAGATAGTATCAACAGTCTTGGTTTCGAAACTGTCTGCAATGCCGCTGAAGATACCGGCCAGAGGATTTCCCTTCTTGGCGACACCGTTCAGGATATTCTGTGACAGCTTCGCCGAGTTGAAAATCTTACGCTGAGCTCGAGTAAAGGAGCGTTCGAGCTTATCAGTATCGAGCAGACGGTCAAGGCTTCGCTCGGCCAGTTTAACAGCATTTTCATGTTCCGACGTAATCTTGTCGTACATGTCCTTCATCGTGTCAATGATGCTGTCATGCGCTTCCCACCACTGTTTTTGCATGCTGCGCACATACTCTGACGAGTCTTTTTGCCCTTGAGCACGGTAACGGTCGGCAGCCTTTTTTGCTTCATCTTGGATTTGCTTATAATAAGCTACAATTTGCATCGGGTCGCCACGCTGCTTTTCGACAAGGTATATCTTGTGCTCAATCTGGTCGATGATGTCCTCGACTTCTTCTTTAATCTTGTCGAGGGCTTCCTTCGCGGAGTCTGAGAGCTGAGAGGTGTCAGCGGTTACCTTAACCTTCTGAGTCTTGGTTTTCGCGGATGAAGTGCCTTTCCAGTTATAATACTTACCGCCAGTTCCATAATCCAGATTTGCTAGCGAACCGGATGAAGATGCTCCATCATACGATTGTTTGAGACCACCGCGGATAAGACCAGCAGTAATGTTCGCAGGAACGATAGCATCACCGCGTTTGGTATCGATGACCTCCATGCCATGTTTTCCGACAATTTTGCTGTGTTTGCCATCGCGAGAAATCCACTGCTCAGGGCCAAGCTCACCAACAAGGGTTTTGCCGCCGACGGATTGACCACCGGAAGCCATGCCGGTCATAGTCCCGGTGAATCCGGTGTAACCGCCAGTGTATTTGTTTTTACCGGGACCTGAGCTACCAGTCGTTGTTGTCTCGTATGTTTTTTTATTAACGGTAATGGTAACAGTCTTGCTTCTGACACTATTCATCAATCCAGCCAAGCTGCTAACATTGGAAATAGCCGCAGAAGTATTTACATTGACTACACGCTGTTTGTTGATAGCTGAGTCTAATGCTTTTCCCATTTCCTGAGCGGCCGGAGTAACAGGATCATTAGGAGTATCAACATTTGCCGAAACTTGCACGCCTACCTGTTTCGAACCATTAAGCAGCGACTGAGTTTCTTTATCAGCGTTAGTGGAAGCATTTACTGTAACTGGAATACTCGGGGATAAAGTTCCGTTAATTATTGTCTGCGCGGGCGAATCCATATGAGTAGTCGCGTTTATTGAGACCGATTGACTATTGTCTACTAATTTCTGTCCCGCCAAAAACTTCTGGGCGTTTTCATCCATATGCGTCACTACATTGATGTCAACTTCCGGATCGATTATTCCTGCTTCTTGAAGATCTTGAAGATTCTGTTTGGCTTGATCAAGTTGTGTCGTATCTGTTTTGAATACAATTGGTTTTGGCTGATATTCAGGACCAATCGGCTCACTATACTTTACTCCACCTGATTTGCCTGATTCGTCCGTAGTGCCTGTACGATAAGATCCGTCTGCAAATGATTTACATTTTTCAATAAGAGCATCAATTTTTGCCTCGGCCTCTGTCGTGTCGATGTTAAGATTGTACTTATGCTCGAACACTTCCGTCAGGTCGTCCATCATCTGCTGTGTTGTGTCTTCTTCGGTAATAGGAGCCTCACCGTTAATAGTAAACTTATACGGGTCACCGTTTTCGCGAGTCTTGGTATTAAGCAGATTCAGCATGGTCGGCAAATCGCCTTCACTGATATTCAACCCAGACAATTCTTTTACTTTATCAACAAAAGCAGATACATTCTTGATATCAATAGACTGCGTACCATCGGACAGTTTCTCAACAGTAACAACACTTTCACCTATACCAGAAAAGAATTTTTCGACATTCGCGGTCGAAAAATCTTTCCCCATTGCCGCGTTAAGCGCATTATACGAGTTAGTCAGTCGCTCGATGTCGTTGTACGTCATCTGAGTCGGATCAATGCCCGTATTTTTCGTTGCTGCTTCAAGCGCTTGTTTTTCAGCAACCGTCAAAGAATCCCATGCGGCTTTCGATGCTCGAAGAGAAGGTTCAATGTTCTTGCCGGCATCTATAGTTGCCTGATTCAGCTGATCTACGGTGTCCGAAACCGTGGAAATATTTGTTTCTGTTGGGTTGGAGTACGAGTCAACCAGATCAAAGAACTGCTGCAGCGACGCGGTAGACATACCGAACGCGCGAGCGAGGTCAACAACATCGTTCGCTGCGACAGAAATACTGCCGTTCTTCCAATCTACCTGCATCATGCCGTCAACAAGAGCCTTCTGGTCTTTGCTGAGTGCGTTATATTTCTTGTGAAGTGTATTGAATCCGCCGGTCAGATCTTGTCCGACTTTATCTTCATCTTTACCGGTGAGGAAGAAACCTTGGTTTTCACTAATCCACTTTTTGGCTTCTTTGAGATCTACGACCTTACCAATGAGCAGCTCCATCTGAGCACGAGCAGTATCGGTATTGATCTGCCCTTTTTTGACAGACTTTGCAAACTCATCGTAAATGCTGACCATATTTTCGTGGGTCTCAACATTGTCCGTTGATTTCTCAAGAGCAGTTTTATAGTCGGTGAGATCTTGCGCTACCGTTCTTACAGCTCCAGATTGAGCCTGTAACTTCTTGTTGAATTCATCTAAGAACTCTCCAAGGTGCCCAGATTGATCAATCGCTTGCAGCTTACCAAGGTATTCCGAGACATTATCTCCACTGGTAGCGATAATCTTGTCAAATGTGCTAATCTGGTCGCCGGTGAGATTGTCAAGGTTGAAGTCCTGCGCGGTCATGGTCATGGCTGCGAGAGCCTTTATTGCGTCTTCACTGCCACTCTGAATAGCGTTGAAGAATTCTCCGGTAGAATATCCGTTCGTTTCGCAGAAGTCCTGAATTGCGGAGGAAATTTGAGCAAGGGCACCGTCCGACCCAGCGAAATGCATGATATCTGCAGTGCGTTCTGCGGTAGCGCCGATGTCAGCTATAATACCATATTGTGCTTTGTCTAATTTCAAGATATTGTCTGCCAATTCGCCCGGCATTGAAGCGGCTCTGCCTACGATGCCATTGATATAGCTATTTACCTCATCAGAACTCAGCGGAGTCAATGTACCATTAGCGTCCAGTAGGGGAGTGAATGCAATCGGTATTTTGTCTTTACCGAATTCACCCCACGAGCCAAGTACGGTGGAAACAGAACCGTCCATATCATTGACGAAATTCTGCCAGTATTGCCCCATCGCTTTAGTGTCGTTTTCCCATTTTTTCTTTTCCTTGTCAGGAGCCCAGCTTAAAAACTCACTTTTATACTTCTCAAGATTTTCTTTCGTCCACTGAACGGACGAACGATCATTCAGATCTAGATTGCCAAAAGTAGCCTTGTTAAGTTCCTCTGAAGTAACGCCCAATTTGGACATCTCTTTGTGAAGATCGACCCAGTTTTGATAAAGACCTACAATTTCTTCCATCTTTCCAGGATCAGTAATCTTAACATCAGACAAATTATCTGTGATGGTCGCCTTCAGATCATCTGTTTGTTTCTGGAGATCCTCAAGTCCGAACATCTTGCGGAAGTCAATGGCGTCTAGTTCTTCTTTTGATAATTCACTTCTCAAAGTTCCCTTGAGTGACAACATCGCTTTCTGAGCTTTTTCCTGATATTCAGAAACAGTCATGCTACCGCGATTTTTAATCAGGTCGGCGTAGTCTTCCATCGACTTTTTAGCATTATCATTATACTTCGCAACCTTCATCATTGCTTCGGCATAATCAGTTGCAGCATTTTCAACACCGGCTGCATTAAGTTTAGATGCGTCGAGACTGTTGGCAAACGTAGAAAGGAATTGCTGTTGCTCGGGCGTCATGTCATAATACTTTTCGTTCGCCTGAAAAGCTGTGTTTATCATCTGAGATACAGTATCTGTGGTGGCTTCAATAGTGTCACCGGCTACATTCCATCCTTGAGCCACATTATTAGCTTCGGCGGCCAACTCGTTTGACAAAAGTCCGGCGTCGCTTAATTGAGCTACAATATCCGCTAAGTTTTCTTAGATAGCGGCAGCGTTGGATTCAAAATATTCTTTTCTCCAACCGGTAGAACTGAACCGCCCAGAAATACCTAACGATCCTTTTATTTCTCCCTCTTTTACAAAATCATCATATGATTTGCCGGTAGCCTTTTGGATGATAGACATTACCTTGTTGGCATTTTTATCACTTTTATCTTTAGCGGCGGAGTAAATTTTAGTGAATAGATTTGCTGCTTTCTTATCTACTTCTTTTTCCCCGGCGCGAGCGTTCTTATATTCTTCTCGGAACGCCACATACGCCGCTTGAGCATTGTTAAGACCGCCATCATTGTCTGATATTCCGCCATATACGGCATTCTTTGCTTCCTCGACGCGCTGTTGTTTCAGCAGCTCGATAGTTCGTTCAATCGAGTTGTTTCTGTCAATGATAGCCTGATTTTCGTCATTATATCCTTGAACCAGTGCCGGGTTGATGGCAACCAATTGTGACACGATATCGTTATATTCTTGAAATTGTTCAGTTGTCAGACTAATATTTTCGCCGCTATTGGAAACTCCCTTAGACAATTCTTCAAACCGCTCGCGCATATTCTCCACAGACGAAAGATTATTATCAATTTCTGACGTAGCTTGGGAGTAGTTACTCAGCACAGTTTCGGTTATTTCCGAGGCTTCCTTGGCTGACATATGAATTTTATCAATAAAAGTTGCAATCCCGTTTAGTACAGCTTGAATAACCATAGCTGCTGCCATTGACACGGCCATACTTGCAATAGCAGACCCGATTCCCTTAAAAGTCGATGCAATCTTGGCTCCGAGCGTTCCTATTTTTTCTTGCTTTGCAGTAAAGTTATCGATTTTACCGGTAACAACATCCCATTCATTCCCGACAGTATCAAGGGATTTCGCAAACTCACGACTCTGAATACTTGCGCCAGAAAGAGCTTTTTCAAAATCAGCACCACTGAGCTTTTGCTTCATCTTAGCGTAGCTTTTCAGAATATCATTTTGATCCTGCCAGTATTCATGATTTCTTGTGTTATAATTTTTCAGCCAACTAAATAGACCGCTTCCGCCAAAGATGTTTTCTCCAGATTCTCCCTTCCCTCCAATAATGCCTTTCCCGTTCATTGACAGAAGCAGGGAAACTACAGGAGCGAGAAGTCCCGGAAGAACGCCAAGTTTATCAATCAGAGTGTTGAAAAACCCGAGAATGCCAGAACCGGCGTCGATAGTTCCTTTCACAAAGCCTGAGTCAAGAATAGAAGTGCTCAAAGACTGGAATGTGGCTTGGAACTGTTGCATTTTACCCTCGATAGAATCAAGATGTTTTGCGTTCTCGGCATCTGCTGAGCCAGCTGCATTTTGAGTTGATTTGATGACATCCTCAACGGTCGACCAGTTCTGGATGAGCGCTGAAGTTGTATTCGCCATTCTCTTGCCAGAAATGGTTTTGAGCAAAGCGGCCTGATCTACGTCACTAAGTTGATCATAAACGCCGGCAATTTCGCGCATAATCTGCGTTGTACTCTTAAATTGAGTGCCTGCCTTGTCGGCCATGATGTCAACTTTGTCGTGAGTTAAAGTTTTGATGGTATCGCGAAGCTCGCTTACAGAGTTTGCCATACCATCCGTTTCGATTCCGGCCTCTTTGGCATCAGCTTTAGCGGCACGGAGGTACATACTAAGGGTTTTAGCCCATGTTCCTACTGTGTCTGGGTCCTGAACCACTTCGTTTGCCGCTGTTACGAGGCCCAAACTCTCATCGAGAGAGTTACCGCCTGCGTATAGAGCCGCCGCGGAACGCTGTAAAGCCTCACCAAGACCTTGTGAGGACACGGCGTAGTTGTTCCCGACCTCATTGAAACGGTCTACAACGCTTCCAACATCATCAGCAGCAAGATGGAAGCCCTGCAGAGTAGAAACAAGCGACTGTGCCGCGTCCTCAATGTTCGTGTATTCCGATACGTTCATATATTTGGTCGCCCAGTCGCCAAGATTGGAGGCGTCCTCCAAATTAAATCCGAGTCGGCTAAACTCAGATGTTGCTCCGATTACATCAGTAATCGAAGCGCCGAGGCTCTTTGCGCGTTCACCAGCACTGTCAAGATAATTAGCGTAATCCTGACTTGAGCCCTCCGAAACCTTTTTCAGGTCTGTCATCGCCGTGTCAACGTCGATAACATTCTGGAGCGTCTGCTGTAAGCCGTTCTGCAATAAATGCAGTCCTGCCATCGCAATAGCCGTGTTAAAGTGGTCCTTAAACAGACGAGTCAGTTTCTGCCCGACGGTTTCAGACGTAAACCCGAGTTCTTCCATACTGGAGCGAACCGCCGCGAGGTCTCTTTGAAGCCCCTCAACGCTGTCACCTTCGCCCGGGTTTCTCGCACGGCTCATAATGTTCCGCAGTTCGCCTTGAAAATAAGAACCCGCCGCTTTGGGGTTGTTTTTAAGCGTTTCGCTGGCCTGCCGATAAATGTTCGCCAGATGTTCCTGCGATCTCTGAGAACGAACGGTCGCAGTTTGCTTAGCATTGAACAAATCCGCCTGCGCGCTCGCGTCAGCCCACGCGGAACGGAGTCCATTTAGACCCTGCTCCAGCTCATAAGTACCGGCCGCCGCATTCTGGAAAACAGATTTTGCATTCTCGAATGCCGTCCAGTCATAATTCTGTAGTGTCCCCTTATCTTTTAGGGCCTGAAGCTGCGTTATATATTTCTGGCCGGATGCCAAAACACTATCAGTAACCGATTGGGAGTTCTGTCTGGACACTGTAGTCCACATTTTCTTGATGTTTTTCTCAAGCGCGTACTTCTCTGGCGTGAAATCCGCCATGTTCTTGTACTGTTTGAGCATCTTATCAAGGCTGGCTACATTCTCCTCACCAAAAAGGTTGCCCTGCTTGAGCTTTCCAAACTTAGAGCGAATCTGCTGAACATCCAGTATAGACCGTTCGGCCTTTTCTGCAGCCTTCAAATTGTTGCGAGAGAATGCAATATTGGTCGCTTGCTGCGCCTCTTTCAGCGCGTTAACGCTTTCTACAGTTCCCTTGGTCGTCGACTCAAACTTCTTCATCGCGGTTTCAGCCGCCGAGATTGCCTTTGAATCGATAGGACTCGGCATGTTCTTCAGATACGACATCGTCTGTCTCAAGCCGGTTGCCTGACGCTCCATTGTGCGCAACTGCCGCTCCGCAGCCTTCTCTGCATCTGTTTTGCCCGATGGAGAGCTCTTAGACGAGCTGCTCTTTGTGGTAGAGGAGCGGGTCGAAGTCGCAGAAGATTTAGCTTTGCCGGGGCTATTCGTTCCAGTTCCAGCCGCCGAGATAGCCTTTTTAATCTGAGCAGTGATATTTGCAGTATCAACGTTTACTTTCAGTTTGGTTGTGGAAGCGTTTTTGATTGCTGAACTGATACTTTTCTGCAGAGCTGCAGCATCAACCTGAATCGGAAAATCCTTGTAGTTACTGAGGGCGCTTTCGAGTTTGTCAAAATTAGGGATAAGTTCGACAGTAACGCCTAAATCAGCCATAAATTCACCTTCCTTATAGCAAAAAAGCCGCGGAAAGGCGCGGCTAAAATAGAAAAAGCACCACGTTTCCGTGGTGCTTGGGAATCTTCTTAAATTTTAGAACTGTTCTTTGGATATTTGATTTCAGCCCGCGAAATCTTCGTGGTGTCTAATACGATTTTTCGTGTATTATCTTCTTTGTAGTCAAACAACGGTTCATCTGTATGCGATTCATTACCGACAAATTTTTTATAGTTAGTCAAGACAATCCAACGATGTCCATCCTCACTCTTATGATCTTCGGTGAAATATCCTTGGTAAGAAATATCTGAATCGTCAAGATATACACGCAAAGTTGTACCTTTTTTGAAATCAGAAATCGCATACCATACATCTTCATCTAACGACTTGTAGAAAACTTTATCGAGCAGAAAAGCAACAAATCCGGAGTTGCGGACAATTCCGCCAAAGAACCCTAAAGCAAACGACACCGCTATGATAATCGGTATGCTGATATTAGGCCAAAACCAACGCAATCCAACCGTTAAAACATAACTCCAGATAACAGTATTTGCAGAGAAAAGTTCTCTGGGAGCTGAATATCGAGCCGTCAAACGATAGGCAACCATAAAAACAGTCGCCGGGATGAAATAAATCATTATCTGGTCGAGGTTGCTGATAAGATATTCGATGTTCATAAACACTCCTGATTATTCGTCGGTAGGCTTGCGCCTTTTCCCGCTTCTGTCTGAATATAATAGCGGGATAGCCAATCGAGAATGGCTGCCAACGATTATTTTTCTTCGATTAAAACGATTAACTCGTCTGCGATTATTCTTACTGTTAGCCATTTCGACTTTCGTATTTTGTTGATACATAATATCTCCGCCATTCTTTATTTCTGGAGACATTATACATCTTTCCGTTTCGCCTGTCTACTTTATTTGAACAGCTCAGCGAACAGTTTACTTGCGCTGCTTCTTACATCCTCATCAAGGTAAATGCACCCGAAAGACTTCTCGCCGCGCAGTTCATTACACATCTTTACCAGTGGATTGTTCGCAGTTCTGTCCACCAGTGACTGACCATAATCGCCGCTCAAGAAGATACGGCTGTTCTGGCCGAGACGGGTTCCTACAAGCCGAATCTGTGCTTCAGACAAGTCTTCCGCCTCGTCCACAAGCATAATCGTGTCGTTGTAGGTCGTGCCCTTCATATAATAGGGGATGTTCGTATCAAGCTGGCCGCGCTGACGAAGAGCTTCAAGCTCAAACTCGCCGCCCTTCAGCTGCTGCTCAATCGGCAGGAAGAAGTTGCGCGTCTTGTCTTCAAGCGTACCCTTCAAATAACCGACCGGAGCGCCTTCACCGGCAGGCTCGCGAATCCCCAACAGTTTGCTCTGGTTGCCCTTTTCGAGCACATGATACAGCCCCATCTGGGTGGTCAAGAAAGACTTGCCGCTGCCGTAAGTGCCGAGAATTGCCACAATGCCAATATCACGGTTCATCAGCAGGTCAAGCGCACAACGCTGAAGCGAGTTCTTCCCCTTTAGATAGCCGGAATGCGGCAAGCGCAGTTCAACAAACTTCTCACCGTCGAATCGCATTTCGCTCGTCTTGCCGGTCTCCGTATCCGTCAGCAGAAGATACTGATTTGGGAACATGACAGCAGTGTCGAGCTGCTCCATATACTGGTTGATTTCGTCAGAAGTACCCGCGAACTGAATATATCCGGTATAGATATCATCCTCTACATCAGAAGACGCTACTTCCATGTGATACATCCCTCGCGCAATACAGCGACAGGAGAGATCATCGGTCACGAATACAATCGGCTCTGCCGCGCGGGTCTGTGCCGCATCATAGCAGATAAGGTAATCCGGAGAACCGTCATGCAGAGCGATAGAAGTGCTCGGAATCACCGTAGCGTAGTTTGCTACCGTGTACATCTCTGGGTGACCGTCCAGCAGTCGGGTCACCTTGCGAGCCTTATGCTTGACCTCGGCATCCTTGCTGCGGCTGGTCTTGATATTCTCCAGCTCGCGCAACGTCACCATAGAGATGTAAAAAGGCTCCGCGAACGCACGTTCACCGGCGTTCAGCAGAGCACAAGTGTCATAGAATTTCTTCATCACAGCACCTCATCCACAAGACCATACTTGAGCATATCATCCGAGTCCATGTACCACTCGTAGCGTTCCATGCGCTCGTATTCATCCTCCGTGATCTTGGAATGAGAGAGTGTGTAGTCGCGAAGACGCTGTTCAAAGCGTTCCGTAAACTTAAACGTATCCTTCACCGACGAGCTCGTGCCTTCCATATAGCTGGAGCCACCGTGCAGCAGGGCAGTAGAGTGCTTGAAGCACTTCTTGGTTACGTTCGGGTTGCTGTATCCGGCCATCAGAAAATAGCCGCCCATCGAATAGGCGTGGCCGGTCACCAAAATGGTTGTCGGAGTCTTGAGATTGTCAATAATATCACAAAGAGGCATACCGTCAAACAGCGAGCCACCGCAGGTGTTCAGTACAATCGTAATTGGCTTGCCACTGCCGTCGTTGTCCATCTCCAGCAAGGGAAGCATGACGCTCTCGACAATACGGTCGTCAACCTCATCGTTGAATACGATGCGGCGATCCTGCAAACCCTTAAAATACTGATAGGTGGACGGGTCCATTGCGTCTTTTGCGATATTCTCCAGAAAAAGTTCCATTTGGTTTCTCCTTAAATTTTAGAAAATTTGAGCGAATGCTCATTAGTGTGAGGGAACCCCTCAAATGTTGGCTAAAAAGCCGGCGCGAGCAACAGAAATAAGTTCTCCCGAACCCTCAAGCTCTGCTACCGCGTGATCGTAGAACGGACGCTCGTGCATCCATACATAGTCCTTATGATTAAAGACATTCGGTGCACCGGTGTCATTTAACATCTGAGCAAAATATCCTGGAGGGGGAGGAGTTCCTCTTCTCTGCGGTGTATTTGCTGGTGCCATATCATATATGTTGATTTGATAAGCACCCGTCGGATTCACTACAAGATTCGTTCCGAGATCGTATCTACGCCAATACATTACGGGAAGATAACTTCCGTAAATATCTATCGACTCTCGTTCTTGAATCTTTTTCTTGACCAGATTTGCAACCTGATTATTCAACGTCGCTTTCGCTGACCTTTTAGCAGCAGCCTCCAGAGCTGCAAGACTCTTAAAAGTCTTCATAAGTCGCCTCCAATCACTTTTCGGCTTCTTCTGCCTCCGCGGCGCGTTTGTTCTCAAAGAACTTACTCAGTCGTTCGCTGGCCGGCACATCGTTATAAACCTGTACCATCGCGCTGTTCGCCCAGCCGACTACATCGGTAATGTCGCTCTCAGACATACCGTCGCGCACCAGATTGGACACGAAAAGATGCCGCATCGAGTGCCAATAGAACGGCTTAACCGTGAATCGGTCAATCGTCTGCGCCCAACTGTTCAAAGTTTCAGCCGAAGCCTGCTCGTAACCCTTATCGGTTTTGGTCACGAACAGCCACTCGCTGTTAATGCTGAGGTCTTTACGCTGCTGTAACCAGCGTTTCAGGTACGGGTCAAATCCTGATTTTATAACGTAGCAGTCGATCATCTTAGCACCCTTGGTCAAAACCTTCTCAGGAGTGCAGTAAAAATAGTCGAAAACCACGTTCTCAGGCTTAAACCAGTCTACTTTGAAACGAGTCAGTTCAGCCTTGCGGCGACCGCTGTAGACCGCCAGAGCAAGAGCACAGGCAATCTGAAACTTGCCCGCCTCAGTCAGCTTCTGCAGAATTACCTCCATCTCCTCGGTGGAGAAGACGCTCTTCTCACGGACGGGCGTATTCTGCGGGTTCTCAATCTTACGGATAATCGGACGGAAGTCCTCGTATTCATCGTCAAGAATGTTCTCGATATAGTTCGAGAGAGAAGAAAGCGCCGCTTTTACACGGCGTACACGGGCAGGGGAATTGCCGTTCTCATTGATTAGCCAGTTCTGGAGAGATACAATCTCTCGCTTTTTCAAATCAATAAACGACTTATTCCCGCAGTGCTGGAGCACATAAGTGAATACGATAAGCAGATCGCTCTTGTATCCTTTAATTGTGCCTTCGCTGCGTTTCAGAGAACGAAGATACTCCAGAAAATCATTCATCAACTGAATGTTCTCCGGATTTATCTGCTTCGTCAGCTCCGGAGAGGTCAGTTTGTTCATCTGTGTCTGGCGTCCCATCTTCACCCTCCTTTCCGAAAAGGCCGTAGACGAGGTTGTCCGCTGCGGAATCATCCAGTGTGCCGGACAGCAGTGCCTTCGCAGTATCAACATCAATGCCGGTAATCACATTCTTCAGACCGCTCATCAGGTCGGTCGCCGCGTCTGCGATACGGTCAAACGGATTGGACTGGGTCATTGCCTGCATCAGTACCAACTCGGTATCAATCGCGGCGTTAATCTGCTTGTAACAAGCCTCTTCCAGCTCAGCCAGCTTTTCCTCGCCGATAACCTCTACAATCAGAGTATAGATATCGGTCTTATACAACAGAGCAGCTTCAAAGCCACCATCCAGTGAGATATGCAGGTCAGTGCAAATCTTCACGACAGCGGAGCGGAAAGCCCAGTCAACCAGACCAAAATTGCGGCCGTCACCGTCATCAATATGCTGGCCGACCTCATTTACAATAGTCGCACGCATCTTCGGGGTAATCAGCGGCTTAATCTTGATTGGAATAATGGTCTCGCCGATAGTGAGATCCTTGGTTACAGACTCTACATACGGAGTCAGAGCCGCCATAATATCAGTCTTCTTGGACATTTTTCTTTTGTTCCTCCAAATTTTTAAGATACGCCAACGCGATGCAAAGCGCGTCAGCTTCGTCCGTTTCCACGGACAAGTTATAGGTTTCGCGAATCAGGTCGATAGCCTGTTGTTTCAGATTTTCGCGAGTGACGCGCCCTTGCTTAAAGCCGAGCACCTTGCGCCACTGAGTAGGCAGGTAAATCGTTACGGGAACCTGAAAAATGTGACAGTATCCCAGAATGACACCCTGCAGTCGGGCAAGAACAATAAGTGCCTGCGCCGACTTCATGTACATAACATCCTCGACAACCACTTGATCGGGCTTGTATTTTGTGATGACATCACGGATAGCAAAACACATCTCCGTAAAGCGTATACTGCCGTCTTTCTGGCTGTGCAAGTCGATCATTCCGTGACGAACATATTCGCCGTCATCGAAAACAGCCCAGCCGGTTATCAAGGTTGATTGGTCAAAACTTAATACGCGCATTGGATTCACTCAACCTTATCCAATACACGCGCAATGACCGCTGCGAGCTCCTCTCGGGTTACAGCAGCCTTTGGTCGGAACTTCCCGTTCGCGTCTCCCTGCATAATGCCGGATACAACCATCTTCTCAACATAAGGTCGTGCCCAGTTTGCAATCTCGTTCTGGTCGGCCAGCTTCGCGAGCGGGTCTTCTTTCAGATACACGCAGAACACATTGTCAACCGGTCGGTTTTCAATCGGCGTATTCATAACCTTGTTCTCGTGCATCTTGAGGACAGAGCCTCCGCCATCGAGGTTCATCGCATACTGAGCATCGTATTCAACGAAGATTTTCGCCATCTCAGCAAACGTCATGCCCGGTTTGTCTACCGTCAGGATGAGAAGCGTTCCATCCTCACGAACACCCACAGCCGAGCGCAAGGTTAAGTAGTTGAGGTTAGAAGCATTGCCGTAAACGGTGTTTGCCTTGCCGTTAATGACGAGCATAGGGTAGGCAGTCATGAAATACTTCCACTTTTGTGCCTTGTCAGTTCCGTATACCAGTTTCGTCAGGTCGCTGCCAAGCACCCCCATACCTGTAAAGCCGTTCTGGTAGTTCTGTTCCTTTCCGTCGCAGACAAAGGACATAACGTTGTGCCCGGTGGACATATTAAAGAGACCGCCGTTAATCATGATCTGCGGCTTCTTTTCCTTACTGGAATAGTAACTGCCGAGTGTCTCTTTCGGGTCGGCGCATTTTTCAAAAGCCACAGCCTCAATCGAGCTGTGCGGCACGATGTCAAGCTGTGTGTAGCTGTTGATCTTTACCGTCTGAAACGGTTTGTAATCGGTTAAAGCCATTCGCGTTCGCCTCCGTTCAAAAAATTTTCGTTTTATTTGCGAAATGTAAAGAAACCGAGGACAAAAACGGTCATTCCTCGGTTGATACACTTACATCCGCGTCATATACATCCTCAGCAGGACGCGAATCCTCATAGTTGATGGTCGGAGTCTCCTCGATAACGGGAGCTTCTACGACCGGTTCCTGTGCCGCAGCTTCAGCGGCTTTGCGTGCGCGAACAGTGTCTACCCAGATGTTCCAGCATTCGGGCGAGCATGCTACAGCACGCCAGCTGCCGATCTGTTCACACTTCTCGCAATGGTGATACTTTTTGCCGCAGACTTTGCAGACTGCGTTCAGATATTCAGCCATAATAGTTTCCTTTCTTATTTAATGTGGCACGAGTGCTTCGAGTCGAACGAAGATCGGAGAATTTTGGAGATTCCCAGTTTCCCAATTAGCCTACACTCGCATGTGGCAGAGATGGTTGGATTCGAACCAACGAGCGAGAGCGTTACCTCTCTTGGCGGAGTCAAATTCCGCTGCCTTACCGCTTGGCCACACCTCTGTATAAAAAGGGAGGCTCGAAAGCCTCCCGATGAATCAGATAACTTAGGCTACCAGATAGATGTTCCAGAGGGTCTTGTCCTTGGCGCATACGTCGGTCAGAGTCTTAGCGCTGAACGCATGAACAGCCGGCTCGTCACCGATATCCAGAGTGTAGTTGCCGTCGATCTTAGCCTTCGGAATCTCGAGGATTGCATGGTGCTTGATGTTCTCGTCGCACTTCTCAGCAACAGTGCAGTCAACCAGAATGCGTGCATTCTTGGAGAAATTGTCTGCGATGTTGGAAATCTTGCGGCCCTCGGTGATCTCGTGGTCGTAAGCAACGTAGATCTCGGAACCCTTCTTCAGGTCATCAGCTGCGAAGGTGATGGTCTTCTCTGCAGCGTTTACGGTGAAGGACTTGCCCTTAACCGGGGTGTCAGCAACAACAGTGTACTCAGCACCCTGCGTGCCATCGCTTGCAACCAGCCAGATGCGCTTAACCTCAGCGCCCTCAACGCCTACCGGAACGTAGGACAGCTTAGCGGTGGTGTCGGTGTCCAGCTCAACGCGCTCGAAGTTCGGAACCTGAATCTTGTTATCCTCAGATGCCTCTTCAATGTCGGTACCAGCCTGAGCAGCCAGCAGACCAGCTACGAGGAATGCGTTGTTCCAAGTAATCGTTGCAGCCTTGTTACGGTCGAGAGAAGCGAGCAGCATGCCCATCTTACCGGTAACATCGCTGGAATCAACGGTGTTCTCCAGAGAACCATCCTTAATCTGGTCACACAGTGCGTACAGCTCACCAGTGGTGATGTCGTAGATAGACGCCAGATCGAAGGACTCCAGAAGGAAATTCTCCATATTCATAGTGTGTCTCTTCCTTTCTTTAGTTTGAGTTAGAAAAGGAAACCTTAATTCAGGTTTCCTAACCAGTTCAGAGCGTCATCGCTGATGCTCTTTTTATCCAACGTACCGGCATACAATCCGGCCGTCAGTTGTCTTGCTTCGGTGATTTTCTGCGTTCGCTTTAAGCTGTCATAAAACACAAAAATCCGCACATCCCAAACCGTGTCGGGGTTGTATTTGAACCCCTCATGGTTGCAAAGTGCGGAAATCAAAGGGAACAGGACAGATTCAAAGTGCGGGTGGCGGCGAGCGTACTTTGCAGCACGTCTCTCCTTAGCCAGCATATATTCTCTGTCATGCTCGGTTACCGTCTTGACGATCTTCTTCGTCATCGAATGCATCTGACGAATGAATGACGTGATCTGTTGATAGACCGCATTGTCAACGACAGATTGTGTTTTAGGATTGTATAAGCGAAGCTGACCGTCCTGCGGGTTGAGTTGCGGCTCATAAGCAGACAAGTCTAAATCTCCGAGTAAAATACGGGTATCATCTGGTGTTAAGTTGCGAGTGAGCATCAAGAACAGTTGAAAGTCCGTGATCTCCTCGTATCGGATACCCATGTCATCAAGTGCCACCATAAAGTCGCTCGGCGAACCACAGATAGCGGAAAGCATCTGAAAATAACGCTCTTCGCCAAAATCTGCAATCTCTCCGAGTGTCGGCTGCCGCACTTGGATTAAGTCATTGATGACCAAAGGGTCGCCTCGGTACATTTTCAGGTCATTCAATGAATATTGGCCTGCCCATTCTTCAGGTCATTGCCGCGAATTGCGGTAAACTGCAATGTTCTGAAATAGTATTGCTGAGCAGACATAACGCCCTCCTGCTCATTTACGAGTTTCAAACGGAACATGCCGAGGCTGCGGTTCCAGTTGAGCGTTTCGGAAATATCTCCGGCGAGAATGTCAGTGCGCGTACCTTTCTGTCCTTTTACCTGCATGTTGGTAATCGGGCAAAAGGCCGTCACTGTTACAAGCAGCTGCTTGAATCGGTCGTTCTCCAGCGGGCCATTGGAGTCAATGGTCACACCGATGAAAGTGCCAACCTCCTCCTGAATATTAGCCAGCTTTACATACGGGAAAATACAAACCCATTCAGCGGTATCTGGGCAGTCAGGGTCAACCTGCTCGTTGTCCAGAATCTCAATGATTTCAGGATTGGAATACAACAGCTTGATAATCTCTCGCTTGAGCTTCGTCACTTCGGACTGCTTGTCTCCGTTTCTCACGAAACCACCTCCACATCCAGACTTCCTTCAATCTCGCCATGCTTAGCGATGAGCTGAACCACGACGCCTTGCAGTTCGACAAAATCCATAGCCGCCAGACGGGCAAAAGCGCCGCTCGGGGTCAATGTGAATTTGTCCATCAGTACGCCATCCACAGCAATACTCCACTCAAATTCAGCATCAAGAATCTCGTTGTCCGCGCCATCGTACAGATGAGCGGTGAACTTCTTAGCCGAACCGCCTTGACGAATCGTTGCGTTGCCATTGTAGGTGAACGTAATTTTCCCGTCATCAGCAGGGGAGGGAGTTGGGTCTGGCGTTTGCGCCGGTTCAACATAATCGCAAAGGAGCAAGTCCTTGCGGTCGGTCTTGGGGTTGTAAAGGTCTTGTGTTACGTTGAGCACCAGAAATCCGCGAATCTCACCGCTCTGGTAAGAACGCGCGGTAATGGTATCGACAGCAGTAACCTTGTACGTTTTCGGACTTTCGCCGATGATTTCGAGCATGAATCGCTTGTCTACGTCGATAAGAGAGGTCTCTTCGTCGAACGTAACCTGAATTTTGTACTCACGGCTTGAAACTGTGAGCGGCTTCGCCTCATCCAGATTGGAGTAATACGGCTTTTCGGCCGTAACCCAACGGCGAAGGATTTCGCCGGTATGGCGATTCTGCCAGATAAGCTCGCGGTTACAGAGCTGCATAATGCCCTTGGTGTATACTTCTTTGTTCTGATCAACTTCTGTGATCAGCCACTTGGCATTGAGTGCATCTACCACATCACCCGCGTAAAAGGTTTCGCCCGGATAGGCGTAAATACGGCGGGTATTGGTAACGCTCTTGTTTTTTGCCACAATTAGTTCTTGTTGTTTTCCATTGACCTTCGCTTCCGGCTGATAATCAATCGAGTCTTTGAAGTGATTTGCAAAGTCCTTTTGAAGAGCAGCGATACGCGAGTCTTTGGCGTAAGTGGCTTCTTTGCCGAAACAAATCCAGCGATTTTTCTCTAAAGCGTTCATCAACTTTCCTCCGTGTCATACGAAGTATAGTCAATGCTGCGCTGTTTGCCGGTCGTTCGGTCTCTGCGAGCATAACGGTCGAGCTTTACCTTGTTTTCCTCTACGACCGTGTTGTACATTGCCATAAAGGTCTTACGGTCGTTAGCAGGCGAGAATACCTGAAGGTCGCTCGGCGTATATTGGTGCTGGAATGCACGGAGCTTGGAAACATCTCGCTTCAGATAGCCCTCATACATCAGGTTTGCGAGAAGGTCGATTTCGAAGGGAGTTAAGTCAGCTGTGAAAAACTCCTTTTGTTTGCGCCCTTCGCCTTCCGTATAGGTGTCAGTGAAGTCGATTTCAGCATCGCATTCCATCTGCATTCTGATTGCGGCGTCGCGGAGCAGAGCTTTCGCTCGCTGAAGGGCAAGCATGTAACTCTCTTCATCAGTCGCTTCATAGTAGTTGAAAAAGTCACGATCTTCTTCGATCAGGTCGAAAAAAACATCGTAGACAGATTCACAAGGAGTGGACATTGGGCGTACACCTCCTCGTGTTTACTCAGCGTCGGTCTTTGCAGCCGGAGCAGCCTTCTTGCGAGTGGTCTGCTTCTTCGGTGCGGGCGCAGGCGCAGTCTGCGATGCAGTCTGCATAGCCGCCAGCTGTGCCTGAAGTGCAGCCATCTGTTCCATCATCGCCGTAATGCGCGGGTCTTCGTCTTGTTTTGCGCGTTCCTTCGCCTTGCCAAGATTGATCTCAGAGTTGCGGACGCCACGGTTGATCTCATCGTAACGCTGGTTGATAATATCAATCATGCGATTGGAGATTTCCGCACCATCATCGTTCTGCAGAGCAACCATATGACTGCGAACACGATGAATCTCCGCAACATCGGCAATCTTCACGAACCGCGCCGCTGCATCCATATCGTTTTCACGAATGATGCGGTCGATCTCTTCATCGAAGAGAACCGTGTCCTTCCAGTTGTCGAGATAAAGCGCATGATAAATACCATCTCGCTCATTCTCATCAAACTGAACACGACCATTGCGGAACACCGGTGTGCGCGAGTTGATGTATTCCACATCAGAGAATGGCATCGTCAGAACCGTTGGGACCCCACGGCTGCCTTCCAAATAATACTCTCGGAACTGACCGGGAAGATTGATAGAACTGATGCTGTGATTAAATACCTTTACTGGGGTATCTGCTTTGTAATTCAAGATTTAGTCTCCTTAGATTTATTTTTGGGCGGACTATTGTCCGCCCGAACACCAAGGTGGATTACTTAGCGTAAACTACCTTTGCTGCCTTGGAAATGTCAGTGATGACAGAACCGAACGAGTAGCCAGAAACCTTGATATGAATCTGCTCGTTGTTGATGTCGGTCTCCTGCAGAGTGCGGGTCTCGCCACGAGTGATGACCTTACCGATTTTGCCAGCAGCAGCGAACAGGCGCTTGTCAGGAATAATGAAGTTGCCGTTAGCCAGCTTCTTCACACCAGACAGACCGAACAGACGGCAGCCAGCGTACAGTTCAAACTTGCCGAGCTTGTTGTACTGGTTCTTCACCTCGTTGGACAAACCGGTTACTGCAGACGGCAATTTGGTCAGGCCAACAATGTACTTGTTCTGACCAAAGATAGCCGGGGTTTCACCATTCTCAGCAACATCCATCAGGTAGGTTGCCAGATTGCGAGAAACCGTATCAGACGGAACAGCCTCAGCCTCGTTGAATACGTTGTCGCCGTCAGCCAGAGCCTTGTCGATAACGTTGATGATGCGAGCAACGCGCTCCAACTCAAACGCCTCGTTGATGTAGGCGATCAGATTAGCTACGGTCTTGTAGCCGCCGCGACGGATGTCCTCCAGCTTCAGAGAGGTCTCAGCCTGCAGAGAGCAGAAAGTCGGCTTCAGAACCTTGTGGTCAATGAAAGAACGCGGTACGTTGCCGCCGGTGATTGCGTCATATACCTCGATGGTGTTCTTCGGGTCAACGGTTACACGGTAATCATCAAACTCGCCGATGGAATCGGTGTCGAACAGCATATCGATCAGCTCGGACGGAGCAGAAACGGTCTCCGGAGTGAATGTCTTGGTAATCAGAGCGGACAGCTCGTGATCCTTGTCATAGCCGGTCTTGCCCAGTTCCTTTACCCAAGCGTCGGTAACTGCAGAGATTTCCTTGTCCTCAGCAGACAGCTCAGCCGGGGAATACTTTACAGCATTAGCCCAGTCCAGAACACGGCCAGACTGATCCATAATTGCACTGATTTCAGTGTTCATGTGTATCTTCCTTTCTTCAAAAAATAGAAAAGAGGAGTACAAGACTCCTCAAATGTAGTTGGTTTACAGGGTTTACGCTACGGTAGAAACCTCTACGCGCACGATCTTGCCCATCTTGATACCGGTCGGATCAGAGTAGATGCCGCGGTACTCGTAAGCGTACTGGCCAGCAGTTGCCTTTACGAACTTGCCGTTCTTGGCCTGCAGCTTGTCGCCAGCCTGCAGGGTCTCGGTGTCCAGCTCGGAAGTAGCATACATCTCACCCGGCAGAGTCTGGATAACGCGAACGCGCTCGCCAGCTGCGGCCTCCTCGAACTCGCCGTCGGTCGGCTCAACGATAGAGTAAATGCCCTCGTACTTTGCGTTTACGTCGCACAGCTTAGTGCCAAGACCTTCTGCAGTTGCCTTTACGGTCTGGTCCTCAGAGTCAACGTCTACCGGTGCGCCCTTCTTAACAACTGCGGAAGTCAGAAGCAGCTCAACGGGCTTGCCCTGTACAGTTTCAAGCTCTCGAATCATGTCAATTTCTCCTTTTCTTAAAAATTTTTTAGTGGCGCAGGAACGCACGCATCAGAGATACGCCGTCTGCGGACGGTTCATTGACCGTCAGGTTGGAAGTATTGGACAGCTGAACCTGCGGTGCAGATACAGTTGCCTGAATCTGCTGCGCCTGTGCGGAAACCACACGGTCAGCAATCATCATCTTCAGCGCGGACTCATCCAGCTCGCTGAAAATCTTCGTCATTTCCTCGCTCTGCAGCTCCTCTTCAGTAAACTGCTTGGAATTCTCTGCATAAGCGCGGAGTTTTGCCTCAGCCGCATCGTGCTCTGCCTTCTGGGCAGCTTCACGGTACGGAGTCAGCGTTTCAACCTCAGCCGTCAGGTCATTTGCCTTCTGGTTGAGAGAAGCAATCGTATCCGTCAGTTCAGCGACTTTGCTGTTGATTTCCGATACGGAAACAGACAGCTTTACGTCAACCGGGTCAGATACGGTAACGGTATCATCGTCGTTTACAACGTAAGATACCTGCATATAGGACAGCTCGTCGCCGCCTTCTACGCGCAGGAGTGCCTTGTGCTCCTCCGGGAACAGATAAGCCCCCCAGTCCCAGCCGTCAATCAGGTCGCGTGCGCCCTCATCAATCTTTCGCTGGATATCCCAGTCAGTCAGGGAAGCAACTACCGGCTCGCTCTGTGGCTCTTCCGGCTGCGGCTCAGAAGCGGGCTCCGGCTCTTCGGGCTGCGGTTCAGCAGGCTCGGCCTGAGCGGGCTCGATATTCTGCGGCTCAGCCTGTGCCGGCTCAACGGTCGGCTCAACAGGAGCTGCCTGTGCAGGCTCAACAGCAGGCTCGGTTGCCTGCGGGTCAACCTGCGGGTCTACCTGCGGCTCAACCTGTGCAGAAGTCTTATTCTTCTTCAAAGTTTCGTCCTCCTTACTCGATTTTTGGTCGATCAGGTCGCGGCTCAACGCTTCAGCAACCATCAGCTCATCGGTCTGTGACAAAGAAACAACCTTCGCGTCCTTGCCATAAGCAGGGTCGGCAAATTCATAGCCGAGGAAAGTGTTGCCCTCAAATTCATAGCCGGTGATGGTCTTTATGCCATCTGCAAAGCTGTATTCATAGCTGGCAATCTCCCACGAATTGTGGAGTTTACCCTCGGCAAACAGCCGTTTTATAGCCGCTACAGCGTTTTTGTTGCGCTTCCAGATCTTTTGAGTTGCAAAAAGGCAGGGGAGTGTCTCCAGTTTTCCGTTTACGTCCACCGTATCATCCTTGATTTCAACGGCTGTGTGAACACCAATCGGAGTCGTGTCGAAGAACAGCTCTCCATCTGCATCCAATGCAACTTCGTGACTGCCGAAAGTCGGCTCGCCGTCTGCGTTCGTGCGGCATTTTGCATATACCGGCATGTCAATCAGAGACTGAGCGCACTCTTCAGCAGTATCGGAGGGAAGCAGAACCGAGTTCAGATTTGGCTCATCGTAGTAGCAGATACGGTTGACAAGCGTAAGAAACTGAGAATTCTCTTCGTCCTCGCTCAGTTCAATCGTGCTACTGGTCAGAAATGTCTTTTCTTTATTCATCGGTCTCGTTCACCTCCTTCGTCACGCCAAACTCCAGACCGCGCTCTTTCAGCTTTTGTGCGATCAGTTCAGCGTTTTCTTCTTCAAAAAAGGCATCTGCTGGTTTGCAGATGCCTGATTTGCATAATAGAAAGTAGTCCCGCTTGCAATACGGGCAAACCAGTTTCAGCTTTTTTTCCATGGCTTACTCCCGTGTGTCGTTGTAGGTTTCGTCGTATCCCTGTTTGTCCGGGTCATTGGAATCAGCCGGTCGGCCGGGCTTGCTCTCGCCGTCAGCGTTGCCATCAGAATTATACGAGGTAGCATACGGCAGGAAGATATCGCTGAGACCGTCAGCCTCTTCCTTTTCGCGCTTAACCCGTTCATCCTCAAGGTCGATGCCGACCATGCCGAGGGAAGTTTCGCGGCTGACAGCAAACGTACTGTACAGCAGCTTGCTAAGCTCCATACGCATATCCATATCGAGCAGTTCGGAGTCGATAATCTTTACACTCGGGATATACTCGGCACCAATGCCGTTAATTGACAAAACCTGACGATAGAAATGCTCCAGCATACGCTCTACTTGCTCAGAGATAGAGTTGATGCACTTGAGCAGCTGTGACAGGTTGATGTTGGCCGTAGAAGCCGTCTGGGACTTGTCTGCCGCCAGAAAAGCGACACCCAGAGACGAAAGAACCTTGTTACGGTACAAGTTCACCGTTTCTGCAGAGGTTTCGTTTACCTCCGGCTCTACATACTTGATCTCCTTAACGGATGGGCCGGTGGTAACAACAACCGTACTGGCTTTCCACGCCTGCATCAGGTTGTCATGGTTATACGCCTGTTCTTCAAAGCAACGGCGGTCAGCACTGGGACCAAGACATTTCTCATTCATCACTTGATGGATGATTTTCTTAGCCTTACTTTTCGCCGTGGTCTCATCTGCGTTACGGTAAGTCTCCAACATCAAAACAGAAGACATTGCGCGGAAGATAGGTGAGACACCATATTTCTTGCCAAAATTGTTGACGCGAACCATGTAAGTATAGTTGTTGTCAAGAATTGCATAGGTCTCCTTAGCCTTCATCGCTTCACCGACCTCTTTCGGGAAGGTTGCTTCAACCTCTTCCTGCGTGTCGTTGAAGAACAGAGGCTTGCGCTGTTTGTTCTTGAGCATTGTCTTCTGCAGTGCAGACTTCAGGTTTTCGATGCCCACCAGAAGAACCGGATTACCATTGCTCTCATAGCCGGAGTTCTCGATGATGTCCAACGGGAGCCAATCAATCTGCCAGTTCTCCGTGTTGTTGCGAAGCACGGCCGCAAAGTTGCCTTCGATATATGCCGTGACAATCGCTTCTCGGATAAACTGCTCGACGCGCACCTGAGAGTTGAAATCGTTCAGGATAGCCTGTGCCTTTTCCAGCGTTTTTGTCTTGTTACGGGCACCGTTGAAGTTGCGGTACGACAGTCTGATGTCCGTGTTAATGTTGTTCTGGATAGACTGTACGACCATACCAACAATGTCATCAATGTTGATGTACTTGCGGATAATAGCATTGATACTCTGGACACTGGACAGATTGGACTGTGCTCCTTCACCCAGAGAGGAAATCGTGCTGGTAGTCAGCGTGCTTGCTGAAGCGCCATCATTGAGATATGCGCTGTACATGCGGTTCTGCGGGTCATACGTCGCAACAGCGTGCTTGTACCGCTCCGCAGTCTCGCGGTCAGCAAATGAGGTGACGATAGTTGCACCATCTTCCGCCTCATCAATCAGCGGCTTTGGATTTTCAGCCATGATGTCACCTCCAAATTAAAATTCCACGGTCGAAACGCACCGTGGCGCGTATTTGAATTCATCCGTTGACCGTCGGCGCAGGTCGCGCTCAAGTTCGGATGCAATGTAATTGGCATAAGCCAGACTCGAGTAACGGTCTTTACGCATACCGGATACTTCGTACACCCTGATGTTCTGACCGGCCATCTCGTATTCGAGGTTGATCGTCTCGTTTACAAAGGCGGTAGTCTGGTAGTACGGATGCTGGTATGCAACCTGCTCCTCGACGGACAGCTTACGGTAAGCCTTGCTCTTTTCGAGCAGCTCAACGCCATCAATTTCGTTGATGAGCAGACGTAGTTTGCCTCGCTTGATGCAGTCTCGAAGGGAAACTGCCATCTCAGAGTTCTTACTAGCACTCGCTTTTATCGAATATATGATACGCGGTGCGTTAGGATTTCGGCTTCGAGCAGCCATGTTTTCATCGTTAACACAAGACCAAGCTCGGTACTCGACTCCTCGAGCCTCGTCATAAAGGTCTTGAACAAGCTGATCGTATATTGCTACACCAACCAAAATGTTACCTTGAGAGTTTTTTATCTCTCAACTCTACTGATTCCTATTCTCAGTAGTTCAGCATATCTTTTCATCTTTTATGAATTCGTTGAACTGTTCAGGAGTATTATTCTTTTTACCAAACATGGAATGAAAAGCATAATGACAACTGGAGCACAAAGTCACACCGTTTTCGACTATGTAACGCGAATCAGGGTTGTCTGCCCAGTTTTTTAAGTGATGAGCGTGTAACTCCACATGTGTGCCTTTTTGATTATGAGCTCCACATTTTTGGCAAGTATACCCGTCTCTTTCAAATACAGATGTGCGCCAGTCATAGTATTCTTTATGCGCTCGCTCATATCGAGTACGAGAAACTCCGCCTTTCCAGACAGGGCTATTTTCTCCAGAAAAGCATTTTGCGTTTTCAGGAACTTACATCCAGCTTTTATGACCGTATTTTTCCATATTCGTTCTAATGGTTTTAGCTTGCACCTCTGAAGACTGTGTAGGGTAAGCAACTCCATATTTTTTCAAACAAACATCTCGTATTTTATCTTTTATAATTTCTGATTGAAAAGGATTTTCGGTTCCATAACGCTCAATACAAGTCTTCTTAATCTTTTCGTTTACCCCAGGTATACTTCGAGCATTATCAACATTATATTTTTGAATTAGAGATTCCTTAGCTTTAGCTGCTGTGCATTCGGGACATGAGCAGCAATCCTTGTTGTTCTCCTTTTTTCGAAGAGAAACATAACTATACCAAGCAATATCATACTCTGTCTTGCAGTAATCGCATAAAACACGAACACGAACATTGCTGCCTTTAGTTAAATCCTCTACTTTGACAGTGAATGTGTCTCCCATTTTGGTAAAAGGATATCCTCTGTCTTGATAATGCTTCTTTGTCTTAGCATTCCATTTAACTTGAGTGAACTCGCTTAGTAGCAGTTTTAATCAACTCCATTTAATTCTTATAAAAAGATGGCGCGGACTCGTGCGAGGATTATAGTTCGCCAAATCGGCGAGATCACCTCGTATGCGTTGCCTGTGACTTCGTCTTTACTCAAAGCCTTCCAGTCGGATTCCCGTCTCAGGGTTCCCGTTTTCTTCCGCGCTGCACTCCAACTGTTGCCAGAAGGAGGGGCGTCGCCACCATTGGTATCAACTACGACATAATCCACATCCAAATCGTCATAAAGCTGACGGATGCGGATTGCTTGATCTTGACCATGACCACCATCAATGGTCTCCATGTAACACTCATTACGGATATACTGTCCGGAGTTGTTAGGCAGGAGCTGCAACAGGGTGATCGCTGTTGCGTCGTTCTTCGCGCCGCCGGAGGTTGCGATATCGCAGCTCAGCAGGCGAATTTCCCCCGGTTCCTTGCTTGGGTACTTCAGCTTGGGATCGCCAAGTGCCGCATACATAGGCCGCGGATAGATTGGGCGCGTGATGCGCCGTACAGAGTTCAGGTCTGTAAAAGAGAAGAATGCACGTTCAGATTCGCCATAGAATTCTGAGCACATTTCCATGCTCCATGAGATTTCGTTGAAATCATCTTCCTGCATCTCTTCTCGAATCTGTTCCATCGGGTAATAACCCGCAGAGACAGGTAATTGATAAGGGAATCCGCACACGATATACGGTTCGCTCTTGATCATTGACTTAAAATAAGCCTTAAATTTCGCCCAACTGTAATGCCATTTGAAGTACGCCGAGCTAATATAAGTCTCCGTGTTGCGTTCCTTTGGATAGTTCTTGTACTTCGGGAAACTGTAAAATCCCGGAGTACGCTCTCCAGCTTTGAACTTTCTGAGCACCTTATCGATGATATCCTTCGGAATCTGCACGAATTCGTCCGCAATCATCCAGTTTGTACGCGCAGAACGTGAAGAATCACGCGCTGTTACAACTTTGACCACGGAGCCATTCTTGAATTTGATGTACGCTTCGCTGGGCGTCACCTTGTAATCTTCAATCTCGTTCGTTAGATTGGGTGAGTCAGGCATGAACTTTTCGACTATCTTGTTCAATAGGTTCGTTGACTGACTTCGGACACCGGCCGCGACAGTGACTTCCAGACCGGGATACAAAATGCACCGAACACAAATAGCCGCCGCCACGATCATGGACTTACCCATACCGCGAGAAGCGATAATCATCACATAGGTGTTCAGACAGATTAAGTCCAGTAGAATGCACTGGAACATCGCCAGCCATTTCATGCCGAGATAATCCTGAGCAAAACGATGTGGATTAGCTCGATAGAAACTAACCCACTTGCACATACCTCGTTCAATTTTTTCAGCTTTGGTGGCATCCATCAGGCATCACCGCCGTTCTCTTCTCCGGCTTCCTTTTCTGCCAGAAGGTCAACACCCTCCATAGCGCGATTCATAATGGCGTCAAAGACGTCCTCATCATCGAGATCCTCCAAATCAGGGTCATCGACGCGATATTTGTTCATTTCGTCCTCGTACATCTTGGCGTGTCGGTTCTTAATGCCAAGCATATGGCACAAATGGCCGAGGAAGTAAATGCTGATGAGACGGATGATACCGTCTACATCCTTCCACTCTGGAAGCGGTTCCGGAATCGGGTCGTGATCCTCGAATCGCTTAATCATCTTTCCGAGCGGGATTTCCGACTCTCGATCCTTTGCTTCAACGATTTTAGGCGTCAGAGCAGCACGGTCGAGTGTCTTCTGGTAGGTGTCTGTCAGTTTTTGATAGACGTCTACCTTACCGTCCAACAACATCTTGTTCTGCTGCAGCTTGATGATACAGAGCTCGCGAACCAGAGATTGCTGTGACTTGCCCTTAACGACACACTTTGCCAGCCAATCCTCATACTCATTCTGCAGGAATTCGTACTCGGTGGCGGTAAAGTTAAGCCCCCACTCATTCATCAGTTCCTTGGTTACTTGGAAATCTGTCTGCTGAGTAGGGGTTTCGGTATCTTCATAGGTCTGCAAAGCCAAGTCCTGTTCCTCACGAATTGTGGAATCGTAAGTCTTGCCATCATAGGCGTTGAGGTTCAGCTTTGCGATATAAGCCGACATACGGCTCTTATGTGCCCCCATCTCCTTGGATGCTTCAACCAGAGTGGGGGAGTAGTATAGATCAAACTTCATGCAGATACGCCGAATCGCCGTGTCTGCGTCGAACATTTCCTGATAGCGGTCGAACAGCGCATCAATACAGCCGCGACAGACAGGAAGTCGGCCGCTGTTGTTGCGATACAGCATTGTGTTCGGGGCGTTGTAAAAGTCGGTCGCGCGGGAATATTCCGTCCCGCAGCATACGCATCGCTTAATCTGGTGCGGCTTTACTGCGGGTGTGAGCTTGTCTTCTTTTTTAGGGATGGTGGGAATCTTAGGCACTAATGCCATTAACCCTCACCACCTTCCGCCTCCTGCATCGTAGCGTAGAACTGGTCGGAGGCTTCGTTCAGCTTCGGGAAAGCGGTGAATCGTACCGTGTGCTTAGTCGGTACAATACGCTTCTTGCCATCAGAACCCGGGAAGTTGTCTACCATCTGGTAAGATTTACGCTCATGGTTTTCAAACTTGCCGAAGTCCGGCAGCGAGAGCACCTCGCATTCCTTGAGAAGCTGCTTAATGCTGTCCAACACACTGTTTACAACCTTCTTGCTGTCTTCATAAGCCATCTCGTACAGTTCGGAGTGCTTCGAATACAGTGCAGCGTAATACAGCGTGTTCTTATCTTCTTTCTTCTTGGCTCTTGCCATGCTTTAATTTTCCTCCAGTTTGAGATAATACACGGCATCGCGGCCATAGTCCTGCTCGAAAGTCATCAGGAGCTGGCTCGGCTTAGCGTAAAGTCGCTTGCCGTGTGCATGATTGTCCGAACCGCAAAGAGCTGGCGCGATCATGCTGTCCACGCCGAATCGGTCAAGCGATTCAGCATGGTGCTTGTCACCCATGATGGCAATATCCACCGGAGTGCCAAGGTCGCGCGACAGCAGCATATTTGCCGTCACGCCAAAGTCTCGAACCGTGTCCAGATCGCCGTGTGTAGAAACAACGGTCTTGCCTCCGATGAAGTCTGTGATGAACTCCTCGCACATCGGGCAGACGTTGATGGTATCGTCATCCTTGAGACGTGTTGCCAGCCACCAAGGGATGATCTTCTCCATGTTATCGGAGTGGATGCTTTCTTTCTTATTCTGGACGGTTCGCATATGATTTCCGTAAGTAGCAAACACATCTACTCGGTCTACAGCCGCAGAAATCTCATGAATTGCCTCGGCAAGAATTTCCGAGACGCGCATCAGCTGGTCGCAGGTGTTCTCGACTGATTCCAGTCGGACTGTAGGATGAATTGCTCCATGAGCAAAATCGCCCAGCAAATGAATATGCAGGTCGGTGACCTGATGCATCAGCAGACGCTCTACCGTCTCATCAATCAGGCGGCGGACACGCTGAGCGCATACCTCTGGGTTATAGCTATTGAACGGATTGTCGCATACCATGCCATAGTGCCAGTCGGTCAGGACAAGCAGGGCTTCCGTCCCGAGGCGATGGACTTCTCCCGCTCGAGACAGCGGAACCAGTGGCTTGCTCATATTGAGCTGCTCAGCTGAGCGGATAATACCCTCGTGCAGGCTTTCTTCGCGTGCCTTTGCGTTGACTACGCGGGTCAGTGCCTGACGCTGGTCGTAGAACTTGCGCTGTTCCTTGCGGAGCTCAAGCTCGCGCTGTTCAATCTCGTGAAGCTGAGCACTGTTATCGGTCAGCTTATCGCGGTTGGCTTCAAAGAGTTTGCAGAATGCCGCATAGTCCTTGCGGTACTTGCTCTCGGTGTACTGGTAGCCAAGTTGATAGTTCAGCAGGTCAGCGACGTCCTGCCAAGAACCAATCTGTTCTTTGATGTTACCGATACGGTAAATATAGGCGTACTCGCTCTCATCTTCTTTTCTGAGCCAGTCAGTCTTCACGCATTAGCCTCCTCGGCAAGGGCAGCCAGTCGTGCGCGGCGACGGTCGATAACGTCAAGCAGTGCAGCGGCGTCCTTGTTATGTGGAATAACGCGGAGGTACTTCTCTTCTTCGCACAGCCAATACTTGCCGGTGGCGGTACGCGGAACACGAAGCTCTGGATAAAGTTTGTAGATGGTGGCTCTTTCAGCCTTGGAAATTCGGATCAAATCGTTATGTCTCCTTAAAAAATGATACGGAAGAGAGGCGAAAAATCGCTTATCTATCCTGGAGAAAAAGAATAAGATAACGCCCCTGTTCCCGAAAATTCGGAGACAGGGGCGTCTTTACTAAGCAGTTTTTCCTGTAATTTTTACACTTTTTTGCACGCTTTTATTTGTTTATATTTTCCCGAAGTATCTTCGCAATCTCCTGCATGGTATGTGGTCTGTTCCGTTCTTTCCTACGAGCTTCCTTTTCTGCTTGATAAAGCTCCTCAAAAGCTCTGCGCTTTGCTTCATACGCTTCAAACGTGTAACCGTACAGCATAACGCTGCCGGTCAGACATTCGGTTGCAATCTGAATCGGCTCGCGGCTGCTTTCGATCATATCATAGAACGAAGAGTTCGCCGTGCCGAAAAGCGCATCGAAGAGCACCGCGCTGATATCTTTGTTTTCTTCCTTTTCCAAATCCCGCAAAATAACATACATCGTAGCAGGATTGCATTTATACTTAGCTACAAACTCGATAAGTTCTGCTTTAGCGGCTTTTGCTTCTTCCCACGCGAACGCCGATTTAGCCGACGCGTCGATGGAATCGTTAATTTCGAGAGAAGATTTCAGTTCTGTGTAGATAGCCGAAACCTTCTGACGAAGCACACGAGCGGCGTCAATGAACTTTCGTGCCAACTCATACCGCGCTCCGGCCGTACCGACCATCACCGGGTCAATTACATAACTGAATGGCTTATTGGCCTTATACGAGCCTCGCCAGAACCGGCAGCGGTTGATCGTGTGCTGAACGTAGTCCATCGTGGTCTTGTGGAACAGATAGGCTTTCTTCTCGCTGTCGTAGTATCCTTTGCGGCGAGCCAGTGTCCCGAAGAAGTTCGGCTTGATCGCACGACCCTTATCGTCGCGGCGCTCATACTTAGCTTTCAGACGTTTGTACTCATCGCGGTTGTTTACCACGAATTCCTTTTTTGCTTTGTCGCTGTTGTGTTAATCCCGGTCGCTACTCGGGATGGGTAGTCACCCCTCACGGTTTCCCGTGAGCACAGACTATATCTTCACCTCCACGGAGGGAGGGGGCACCACAGGCCGCGGCTTCGCGGCACTTAGTCGTTGAACCTTACCCTTATCAGGGTCTTGGATGCTGATTGCCGATTTTCTTGTTAATTATGCGTTGATTACACAGCCATACTGCTGTTCTGCGTGTTTTCTCGCCGCTACCGCGTCTTCAAATCGTTCAAACGATCCAAGATATTTTCTTGTATTGTTTACACCAATTTGAGCACACCATTTCTGCGCGGGTTGACTCCAATAGACGCCGACAGAACCGCTTGTGTTTCCTTTGCCTTTTCTGCGATTTAAGCAGTTTTCGCTTCTGGTGACGATTTTTATCTTCTCGCGACGATTATCTGTAAGATCATGGTAGAGATGATCAACTTCAAATTTAGGATTATCTACAATACCACAAATCAATCTGTGCAACTTAATAACTCGGCCATTGACCTTAGTGATAACATAACCATTTTTATCAATGTGCCATACATACTTTGAAACTTCATCATAATCTTCTTCACTAATCTTAAACGTGCTTCCATCGTAACATTCTGTCACATAGTAATCATCGACTCGGGTATACACATTTCCACAGAACAAATTTTCTCTTCGATTATCTAAGCTGTCCCGATTTTTATGAAGAACACGTCTCGTCTGAGCCGGTTCTCCAATTAACACTTTTGCAAGGGAAGTAGTTCCGTGCTCATTCGAAAATTCAACGGCTCCTTTTCTCACGGCGCATACTCCGGTAGAAACAAGTGCGAAATCTTCTTTATCTATCATAACTTCATATCCTTGATTGCATTCAATAACAACGCATTCATCCTCAAACCGATATTTATTGGGTTTTCTGCTAATAAACTTCTTTTGGCGCATATAGTACCTCCTTTCATAAAAGAATCAACGCATTTGGCGCTTAGGATTTGACCATACGCCATCCGAACCATTTTTTCTGCTTTCGCCGCATTCACGTTCGCGGTTTCCCGCCCCGTTGTAGCTGATTCGGCTTTACGGTATTCCAGCAATTCAATGCCGTTCACTCGCACATCACTGTACGAGAGGACTCTTTCGAATCTCAATACCCGACATGACATCCAGCATAGACGTGTCATAGTAAATCTCAGCCACATCCTCAAAAACCACGCCGCTGTTGAGCTTATCCCAAAGCAGGCTGTTAAGCTCCTGAGAGAGGTTGATAATCTCTCCGATCATGTTTTCGCTGGTTTTGATATCAAGATCGGTTTGCTGTGCGCTCGTGTAGGAGCGCTTGGTTTTCTTGGATTCCACCAGAGAGGTGGGCACCTTGAAAAGATGATAGTTTTTCTCGGCTGCCCGAATGAGCAGTTCGTTGTCTGTGAGCATCATAGTGTCTGAGTCGAAATCGCAGCCGCTCAAACGCTGGAGAATATTCTCTCCGACTGAATTGATGCACACAATTTCTTCCGTCAGATTCATATACTGGTTGACTTCCGGTACATGGATATTGTCCGCCAGCAAGATATTACCCTGACACACATGCGGACTGCGTGACCCCAACAGGCGCTGACCGTCATCAAACCGCAGTGACATCACATGACCGACCGGGATAGACGACTCGCCGTCGAACTGCCCAATAGACGCTTTCAGCATTTCCAGTGGATTGCCGACCAGAGTCGAATAATTACCGTTGACCAAAACATGTCCGCGACGGATGTTGTTCTGATACGAACGAATCAGCCCGTCTCGGAACTCGGCATACATCTGCGTCTGTGCGAATCTGTCGTTGATACCCAACAGACGGAAGATAATGTCGTTTCTGGTCAGCAGGGGAGACTTCATCTCACTGGCCGCCGACTGCTGTTTCAGATGATAGCGCATAACCGCCGGATTGTTCTTCAGCTGTCGCATGTACTCGATGGACGGCTCGAGGAACTCATCCACCTCTTCCTGCGACATCTGCAGAGTATTCAGCAACTGATAATGAGTAGACACCATACGTCCGTCAAAGAAGTGCGTCTTCTTCTCATGCTTTACCACGCCGAACATAGGATCAGTACGCTTCAGCCACTCGCGCAGCCGGCCAAACTTCAAATACTTAATGCTGGACGGCGTAGTGATCAGCTTGATGTCCTCGATAGACTTCGCCAACGTGAATCCGTTCAACTGCTCGATTTTCGTAATCCCGTGGTCAGCAAGGAACTGCTGAATGTTTGCGTTGAAACAGCAGGACTTGAAAAATCGGTTTCGGAGCAGCAGCATGCCGTACTGCTCGTACTTGGGGCCAAACAGGGACTTGTCCATCAAAGACTGACCGTCCCAGATGCTGTTCGTGATCTCGACGTGCTCGGGGCCAGACACCAGATGACCGTCTTCACGCACTCTGGTCGCGATAACGTCATCCGTAAACGTGCTTTCAAAATCATCGATTACCAGAAAGTTCTCTGGCCGCACCTCCAGCGTGTCCACAATAGAGCTTGCCGTCAGCGCGATATAGCTTTCCAGAGCAGCGAGGTCAATCTCCTGTCCCGGCTGCACCTTGATGCCGCACATTTCCCACTTGTGCATAGCGGGGTAGAGACGTTCGTCGATGTACAAACATTTGCCGACACGAGAGGAACCGGCCGACCGCTTGTAACGAACATAATGGATGCCGTCACAATAGAAGCCATTTTCGTAAAGCTCCTCGCGGATTTCAGCAACACTAACCTCGGTGGCAATGTTAATCTTTGCTTTGTACTGGCCGTCTTCCAGATAGAAATACTTGCCGAGTACGGAAGGGGGTAGGGGGTTCTGGACATTCGTGTCGCACTGGATGGCAATCAGCTCGCCGTCGACAACATACACACAGTCATCCATGTTCTCGGCAATCTCATCGTATCGCCAGCCGTTTTTGATGTACAGCGTCTTGCGGATACGGTTGAATGCCTTGACTGCGTAATGCGCCGTCACGTTGATAACACGGTGGGTGTATTCCTTGCCGCCCAACTCAAAAGAGAAATTCCTGCGGCGGTATACCCGCTCGTAGACGTCTCTCAGCTTGAGCAGGTCGAGCGAGTAATCCAGCGTGTTTCTGAATCGCTTCAGATTGAACCCGCCGTCCGAAGACCGGATGTTGTATCCGATCTCGGTTGGACGGTCATAGTGGTTTGCGAGGTAGACATCCTTGCCGTCCACACTTGGAATGTATACGGCATTCGTCATTCAGTCACCTCGCCACTGTACTCGGCGCGGAGACGATCACGCATAGACAAGTGCGCGTCAGGGTCGCCCGCTTGGTAGTAACTCATTTCGAGCCAATATTCACTTGGCTCAAGATCTACCTATACAACTGCGTACCCGCAGACATCATCTGCTGTCAGGTTGCAGGAGTTGTAGCGCGAGCAATACTCGCAGTCATCGTGGAT
>OGOX01000347.1_pt1 | contig 36718 bp, 27 predicted proteins | sample 1552761 | NCBI WGS metagenome assembly OGOX01 (sample SAMEA2580212, study PRJEB22360) | human gut metagenome | biome: human gut; feature: human-associated habitat; material: faeces | place: Denmark | collected 2008/2010
TGCGACTTTCACTATAATGTGCTTGACTGCACGCCCGAAGTGCAACGGCGCGACCCGGCGGACAAAGGGCTTGTGTCCGTGAGCAAACCGTATTTGAGGCCGCTGAAAAACCCGCGGGACGCGTCGCCCCCCATTAGTGCTTGCGCTTTTTACCAACTTCATCACTTTTTGTACCATTGAATGGCGCATGCTGAAAATCAGTGAGTTGCGCCATTTGTTTGGGTGACGCATTGACGAAGCCAGAACGGGGCTACTTTTGCGTTTGTTTCGCTCTGCATCACAGTGTTCAAACGCATATAAGTGGCAAAACCATTGGGCATGGGCTATCTCGTTTTGCAGCTGTAACACAACAAAGGCTGCAAACCGACAACACTTAATTGCCAGTTTGCAGCCCTGTTTTTGCTTGTAATCAAATCCTTGCAAGCAAGTTACATTCCTATGCCTTGTTGATCCAATCAACAATCCAAGCACCAACTTCTTTAGTGCCATACTTTGAACCATCGGCCACTTGAATTTCGGGTGTACGTACATTGGCATCAAGACTTGCATCTACCGCTTTACGCACCAAAGCACCTTCCTCTACAAGATTGAAGTATTCAAAGAGCATGGCCACAGACAATATCTGCGCCAAAGGATTGGCTATGTTCAATCCCTTAGCTTGAGGCCATGAGCCATGAATTGGTTCAAACACTGGTGTGCTTTCACCTGTCGAGGCTGACGGGAGCAGGCCCATCGATCCCGTAATACAAGAGCCTTCATCGGTCAGAATATCACCAAAGGTGTTCTCCGTCACCATCACGTCGAAGAAGGTAGGCTCCTGTATCATGCGCATCGAAGCATTGTCAACATACATAAAATCTGTTGTCACATCAGGATACTTGGGTGCCATTTCTTGAGCCACTTTGCGCCAAAGACGCGATGATGCCAGCACATTGGCTTTGTCTACTACCGTAAGGTGCTTGCGGCGACGTTGTGCATAAGCATAGGCTACCTTGAGAATACGTTCAACCTCCTCACGCGAATAGGCATTGGTGTCGTAAGCATAGTCATCGCCTTCTTTTTTCTCACCAAAATACATGCCGCCAGTAAGCTCGCGAATGCACACAAAGTCCGCGCCACGCACTAACTCGTCCTTTAATGGCGACTTGTGAATGAGGCAATCAAATGTTTGCACCGGACGAATGTTGGCAAAGAGCCCCAATTTTTTGCGCATGGCCAACAATCCCTGTTCGGGGCGCACCTTGGCATTCGGGTTATTGTCAAACTTGGGATCGCCTACTGATGAGAACAGTACGGCATCAGCCTTTTTGCATATTTCATAAGTATCCTCGGGGAAAGGGTCTCCCACTGCGTCAATTGCCGCAGCACCAACCAAGGCTGGCGTAAATGTGGCTTCGTGTCCGAACTTCTGACACACGGCCTGCATCACAGCCACACCTTGTGCTGAGATTTCGGGCCCTATACCATCACCGGCCAATACAGCTATGTTCAGTTTCATATTGCTCTATTTTTGATTTGTTTTCAAGTAAAAAGTCTATATCGTCAAGTGCATTTTCGAGGCAATACTTTTTGTAGCCATTTATATCAAAATGCTCGCTTTCGCCTGTAGCCTCGTTGGTTATGGTTTGGTTTGACAGGTCCACCTTCACCTTGGTTTGATGATCGGCCTCAATGCTCTTGAATAATTGTTGCAAGAAAGGCTCACTTACCACCACCGGCAACACAAAATTGTTCAACTCATTCTGCTTGTGTATGTCGGCAAAGAATGAGCTCACCACAACGCGGAAGCCATAACCGGCTATGGCCCATGCAGCATGTTCGCGACTCGACCCGCAACCAAAGTTTTTGCCTGCCACCAACACCTCGCCCGAATACTCAGGGTCGTTCAGTACAAAATTCTTTTTACTGCCATCAGGATTGTAACGCCAATCACGGAACAAATTATCACCGAACCCTTCCTTGTCGGTAGCCTTTAGAAAGCGAGCAGGAATAATCTGGTCGGTATCTATATTTTCAAGCGGAAGAGGCACGCAAGTGCTCTCTATGATATTGAATTTACGTTTCATACGCTAAGTGCTTACATTAAGGTTCGCGGATCAGTTATCACACCCGTCACAGCAGCCGCAGCAGCCACCATTGGCGATGCCAGGCAAGTACGGGCCCCAGGCCCCTGACGCCCCTCGAAGTTGCGGTTTGAGGTTGACACACACAACTTGCCAGCGGGCACCTTGTCGTCATTCATGGCCAAACAAGCAGAACAACCAGGCTGACGTATTTCAAAACCAGCCTCACGCAAAACTTTATCAATGCCCTCTGCTTCAATCTGGCGCATCACAGGCCACGACCCTGGCACAAGCCAAGCCGTTACATTAGGTGCCTTGTGGCGTCCTTTGGCTATTGCGGCAAATGCACGGAAGTCCTCGATGCGACCATTGGTACAAGCCCCGAGAAAAACATAATCTACCGGTTTGCCTATCATTTTGTCGCCTGCAGCAAACTGCATATAAGCCAAAGCTTTCTCGTCCGATGAATTTTGCGCAGCAGGTATCGTGTGCGTTATACCTATGCCCATACCCGGATTGGTGCCATAGGTTATCATCGGTTCAATGTCGGCAGCATCAAATGTCACCTCTTTGTCAAATATGGCATTATCATCGCTTTTCAACTGTTTCCAGCGCGCCACAGCCTCGTCCCAATCCTCATCTTTAGGCGCATAGGGCTTGCCCTTCAAATAGGCGAACGTCACCTCGTCGGGAGCTACAAATCCACCACGGGCTCCCATTTCTATCGACAAGTTGCAAAGCGTCAGACGTCCTTCCATGCTCAAAGAGCGAATGGCCGAACCGGCATACTCTACGAAATATCCCGTGGCACCACTTGTTGTAAGCTTGCTCATCAGATATAGCGCAACGTCTTTAGCCGTCACTCCCTTACCAAGTTTGCCCTCCACATTGATGCGCATCGACTTTGGTTTGGCTTGCAGTATGCACTGCGATGCCATAACCATTTCCACCTCCGACGTACCAATGCCAAAAGCTATGGCACCCACGGCTCCGTGGGTCGAAGTGTGCGAGTCGCCACACACAATGGTCATACCGGGCAATGACAAGCCTTGTTCAGGCCCTACCACGTGTATGATGCCATTGTTGGGGTGCATCATGCCCCAATAGGTCAGCCCAAAATCCTTGGCATTTTGTGTCAACGTATCAACCTGCTTACGCGACACGGGGTCGGCTATGGGTTTGTCCTGGTCATGCGTGGGCGTGTTGTGGTCTGGCATACAATATATATGGTCAGGACGGAAACAACCTATGCCCCTCTTTTTAAGTCCGGCAAAAGCTTGCGGGCTTGTCACCTCATGTGCATAAAGGCGGTCAATATATAATTGATCGGGACCATCAGCCACATGCTGCACCACATGGGCGTCCCATATTTTGTCAAAAAGCGTATTCATGTGCTTGTCCTTGAGTTACGAATTACTTTCTGAAATTGTTGATAGCGTCAATATAAGCCTCAACACTTGCTGTCACAATATCGGTGTTAGCGCCAAAGCCATAATAGATGGCGCCATCATATTCAACCTGCATGTGCACCTTGCCCACATCGTCGGAGCCCTTGTTGATAGCTTGAATAGTGAACTCCTTCAGCGTCATTTTGCGCTTGATAATGTTTTTAACTGCATTGATGGCGGCATCAACAGGGCCATTGCCTTCAGCTGCGGCATTAAACTTCTCACCAGCAATATCAAGTATGATGGCTGCCACAGGACGCACACCATGTCCGCTTGTCACCTGCAGATAATCCAACTTGATGCTGTGCGAGGCAGAGCGCTCTGCACCGGCCAACACCAAGATGTCATCATCGGTCACCTCTTTCTTCTTGTCGGCCAAAGCCAAGAAACGCTGATAAATGTCGTTCAGCTTCTCGTCGTCCACCTCTACGCCAAGCACTTCAAGGCGGTGCTTGAGTGCGGCATGACCAGAACGTGCTGTCAAGATGATAGAATTATCGTCAATACCCACATCTTTAGGATTGATAATCTCGTAGGTCTCAACATTCTTCAGTACGCCGTCCTGATGTATGCCACTTGAGTGTGCAAAAGCATTGCGGCCGACAATAGCCTTATTGGGCTGCACCGGCATATTCATGAGTGAGCTCACCATGCGCGACGTGGCGGCAATCTTCTGTGTGTTGATATTGGTTTGGATATCAAGGTGGTGACACTTCAGTATCATGGCTATTTCCTCCTCGGCCGTATTGCCGGCACGTTCGCCTATACCATTGATAGTCACCTCCACCTGTCGGGCACCGTTCAGCACACCCTCGAGTGTACAAGCTGTGGCCATGCCCAAATCGTTGTGGCAGTGTGTTGACAGTATGGCTTTGTCCACACCGTCTACGTGCTCCATCAAATACTTGATTTTGTCGCCATACTCATGGGGCAGACAATAACCCGTTGTATCAGGAATGTTCACCACAGTGGCACCCGCCTTAATCACGGCTTCTACCACCCTTGCCAAATATTCATTGTCAGTACGGCCTGCGTCTTCCGCATAGAACTCCACGTCCTCAACATAACGTTTGGCATATTTTACAGCAGCAACTGCACGCTCAATAATTTCCTCGCGCGTCGAATTGAATTTGTATTTAATGTGGCTGTCGCTCGTACCGATGCCTGTGTGAATGCGCTTGTGCTTGGCATACTTCAGTGCCTCTGCTGCACAGTCAATGTCTTTTTCAACGGCTCGGGTCAATGCACAAATAGTAGGCCATGTTACAGCCTTCGATATTTCAATAACCGAGTTAAAGTCGCCCGGACTTGAAATAGGGAAACCGGCCTCTATCACATCGACGCCGAGCTGTTCAAGTTGTTTGGCCACCTGTATCTTCTCTACCGTGTTAAGCTGGCAACCAGGCACCTGCTCGCCATCACGCAACGTTGTGTCAAAAATGTAAAGTCTGTCACTCATTGTATTATGATTTTTGTTCTTTATTATTCAAGTGTATATATTGCAAGAGCCTCACTTCTGCTTGCTGCGGTAGTGAGGCTCTTGTTTGGTTTTTAGGCTATGATACAACACCAAGTATTTTTTGGCGGCGCCGTATCCATGCACCATGGTTATACCCATAACTCTCACTCCCGCGTACCCAATGTACGCAAGCTAAGCACGTTGCAAAGTCGGAAGTAAGATGTATAAGTCATGTTATTTCGTTTTGTGATGGCAAAGTTATAAATAAATTACAAAATGCAAACAATTATCCGAGATTTTTTACAACATCGGCATAAATATGCTTATTTCCTAACCGATCTACCATTCTCAGACATCCAACGAGCGACCATTCAAGCCACTGGCAATTACAGCAAAACCCGGAGCGACGCCCCTATCAAGGGCAACCGTTCCGGGTCTTGTTCAACTATCAGTTGTTTAGTCTACCGCTTCATTATCGAATGAAAAGAAGTTCACGATATTTTGGCAGCGTCCACATCTCGTCCTCCACAATGAGTTCGAGCTTATCAATGTGGTAACGGATAGCATCAAAGTAAGGTGCAATCTCGTCATGATATGCTACAGCCAACGTGCGTATATCGGTGATTTTGTTCACCACCTTGCGCTTTTCAACCATAGCCTCCACATTTTCAGCTACGAAACTAACGTGCTTGTTGATTTTCTCAATCAAGTCGATGTTATACGAGGTCAGATCCTTCACCTTTGCGGGGTCGGCAAAAGCCTCCTGTATCTTATGCACATTGTCTACCAGTTCGCTCTGATACTTCGTAGCCACGGGAATGATATGGTTCATGCAAAGGTCGCCGAGCACACGTGCCTCAATCTGTATCTTCTTCTGATAAGTTTCCCACTTGATTTCGTTACGAGCTTCAAGTTCGGGCTTAGTCATCACGTTCATGCTTTCAAACATCTTGATGGTAGCATCGTCAAGGTAACGGTCAAAGATTACGGGGCAACTTGTCTCGCAGTCCAAGCCACGGCGTGCAGCCTCAGCCTTCCACTCATCGCTATAGCCATTGCCATCAAAATGAATAGGCTTGCAAGTCTTGATATCTTCGCGCAACACTTCGAGTATGGCAGTAATTTTGCCTTCGCCCTTGGCCATGAGCGCATCTACACGTGTCTTAAAGTCGGTGAGAGCCTCAGCCACAGCTGTGTTCAACACAATCATTGCGCTGGCACAGTTGGCAATAGAACCTACTGCACGGAACTCAAAGCGGTTACCCGTAAAGGCGAAAGGCGAAGTACGGTTACGGTCGGTATTGTCAACCATCAACTCCGGAATTTGCGGAATATCAAGTTGTACGCCGTGCTTGCCTTCAAGCGTAAAGAGTTCGTCCTTTGTAGAGTTCTCCACCTTTGACAAGAATTCGCTGAGTTGCTTGCCAAGGAAGCTTGAGATAATTGCGGGAGGTGCCTCGTTTGCACCAAGGCGGTGAGCATTGGTTGCACTCATGATAGAGGCTTTGAGCAAACCATTGTGCTTGTACACACCCATCAAGGTTTCAACTACAAACACGAGGAAACGCAAGTTGTCCTCAGGCGTCTTGCCAGGTCCGTGCAGCAATACGCCGGTGTCGGTGGTCAAACTCCAGTTGTTGTGCTTGCCCGAGCCATTGATGCCAGCAAAGGGCTTTTCGTGCAACAAGCAGCGGAAACCATGCTTGCGGGCAATCTTGCGCATCAACGACATAATGAGCATGTTATGGTCAACAGCCAAGTTACACTCTTCAAAGATCGGCGCCAGCTCAAACTGGTTGGGGGCTACCTCGTTGTGACGGGTCTTGCACGGAATGCCGAGTTCAAGAGCCTGAATTTCAAGGTCGCGCATAAACTCCTGCACACGTTCAGGAATGGCACCAAAGTAGTGGTCGTCCATCTGCTGGTTCTTGGCAGAATCATGCCCCATCAAGGTGCGTCCTGTGAGCAGCAAGTCGGGACGTGCGGCATACAAGCCCTCGTCAACCAAGAAATACTCCTGTTCCCAACCCAGGTTAGCCGTTACGCGGGTCACATTGGGGTCAAAATAGTGACATACAGCCGTTGCAGCCTTGTCTACAGCAGCAAGTGCCTTTTTGAGCGGTGCTTTATAGTCAAGGGCCTCACCAGTGTAACTTACAAAGATGGTTGGAATCATCAGCGTGTCGCCTACAATAAACACAGGCGAAGCAGGGTCCCAAGCCGAATAACCACGGGCTTCGAAAGTTGAACGGATACCACCATTAGGGAACGATGAGGCATCGGGCTCTTGCTGTACAAGTTCCTTACCCGAGAAATCCTCTACCATGCCACCTTTGAAGTCATGCTCCACAAAGGCATCATGCTTCTCAGCAGTACCTTCGGTCAAAGGCTGGAACCAGTGTGTGCAGTGTGTCACACCCATTTCGATGGCCCATTGCTTCATGCCTTTAGCCACATCGTTGGCTACAGACAATGGCAGCGGCGTGCCTTTTTCTATTACTTCACGAAGCTGCTGGTAGGTATTCAACGGCAGATACTTGAACATCTTTTCCTGGTTGAACACATACTTGCCAAAGTATTCAGACGGGCGCTCAGCTGGCGCCTTAACTTCGAGAGGGCGCTTCTTAAACGCCTCTTCCACGACTTTGAAACGAAGGTTACTCATTTTGTTGTGGTTTAGTGATTATGTTTGCTTTTGTGCGATTCTGTTATTGATGTATGCTATTTGTAAGAATTGAAACACTGAAAGTTCAAAGCTTGAGTCGCATAAAAAGTGCACACATTTTTACCGACCGCAGCCTTATTGCCACAAAGTTAAGTAATAAAACCTACAAAACCCCAAAATGCCTCACAAAATGTTTCAATCATTGACTGATTACTTCAACCAGTTCTTCAGTCGGCGCATGGCTTCCTCGCAGTCCTCGCGTTTGCCAAATGCCGTCAAACGGATAAAACCTTCACCCGCAGGACCAAAGCCCACGCCTGGCGTGCTTACCACATTGATTTGGGTGAGCAGCTGTTCAAAGAACTCCCAACTGCCCACACCCTCAGGTGTTTTCAGCCAAATGTAGGGCGCGTCTACCCCGCCGTACACTTTCAAGCCCACCTCGGTCAATGCCTCGCGCATGATACGCGCATTGGTCATATAATAGTCGATAGTTTCGCGCACCTCACGCTTGCCCTCTTCACTATAAATGGCCTCGGCCGCGCGCTGCACGATGTAGGCTGTACCATTAAATTTGGTGCACTGACGGCGGTTCCAAAGTTGATTAAGCTGCACATCTTCACCATGCTTGCTTTTGAACACGAGTTCTTTGGGCACAACGGTGTAACCGCAGCGCAAGCCTGTGAAGCCTGCCGTCTTTGAATATGAGTGGAACTCCACAGCACACTTCTTGGCACCCTCTATTTCATAAATAGAATGGGGCACGCCTTCGCGTGTGATGTATGCTTCATAAGCGGCATCGTACAGCAGCAGACTGTTGTGCTTCAGTGCATAGGCCACCCACTTTTCCAACTCTTCACGACTGAGTGTCGTGCCTGTCGGGTTATTGGGGTAGCACAGGTAAATCATGTCTGTGGCATGGTCGGGCAGTTGCGGCACAAAGCCATTGGCTTCATTACAGGGGCAATAAGTTATCTTGCTCCACGAGCCATTTACGATGTCACCGGCACGGCCGCCCATCACATTTGAGTCTATATATACGGGATAGATAGGGTCTGTTACGCAGATGCTGTTGTCTGTGCCAAGTATGTCGCCAAAGTTTCCCGTGTCGCTCTTGGCACCATCGTTAATGAATATTTCGTCCTTATCGATGCTTATGCCACGCGGTGCGAAATCATTTTCGACAATGGCCTGACGCAAAAATTCGTAGCCATGTTCCGGCCCATAACCTCTGAAGGTGTCGGCACTGCCCATCTCGTCTACAGCCTTGTGCAACGCCTTGATTACGGCCGGAGCCAGCGGACGTGTCACATCACCTATGCCCAAGCGTATAATGTCTGCCTCGGGGTGCGCTTCCTTATAGGCTGCCACCTTTTGGGCTATATCAGCAAAAAGATAGTTCTTTTGCAGTTTTAAGAAATTCTCGTTTATCGTAGTCATATTATAGTAATGTTGTCAAATATTTGCGCAGGTACAACCCACACACCCTTAAAAAGTTGCCTCTCCCCACCCGCTCGTTTTTGTGAGAGGGAGAAGGGAGAGGCTATTATTCCATTATGGCAAGTCAATTTTTCCGTCAAACACTTTGGCTGCTGGTCCAGTCATCAGCACCCGGCCGTCGGACTCTCGCCATTCAATGCTCAGTGTGCCGCCGTCCATTACAATATGGCTATGTCGCAAGGCACGGTGCGTCAGTGCTGCCGCCACTGCCGTAGCACAGGCTCCTGTGCCACATGCCATGGTTATGCCCGAACCGCGTTCCCACACACGCATACGTATGCTGCCATCGGGGCGCACCGTAGCAAATTCAATGTTACAGCGTTCGGGAAATATGGGAGCAAACTCCAACGTTGGTCCTACTCCGGCCACGTCAAAACTTTCGGCATCGTCAACAAACACCACGAAGTGCGGATTTCCCATCGACACGAAAGTGCCCACATAGGTTTTACCATCTGTGGCTGTCACCGTGCCCTCTGTCATCGAACCGTCGCGAGTAGCCAACTGTGTGGGTACGGCCAAACGGGGTTCTTCCATATCAACCGTCACACTGTCTACGTGGTTCGTGTCATCAACATGCAATTTGAGCACCTTTATGCCCGACAGGGTTGACAAGCGGATTTCTGTTTTGTTTGTCAAACCATATTCGTAAAGGTACTTGCCAATACAGCGCGACGCATTTCCACACATGCGTGCCTCCGACCCATCGTTGTTGAATATGCGCATCGAAAAGTCGGCACCCGCTGCCCCCTTGCCTATCAGCACCAGGCCGTCGCCACCTATTCCTTTGTGGCGGTCGCTCCACAGCTCCGACAGATGCTCGGGATTGTCAATCGGGTATTTCAGGGTATTGACATATATATAGTCGTTACCCGCACCATGCATTTTTGTAAATTCTATTGTTGTTTGCATCGCTGCTTTGTGTTTGAATCCTTAATTCGGGTGCAAATATATAACATTTCGAGCAAATACCAACGCCCCTACGAACATTTTTCTTACAAAAAAGCTTTATTGTTTTCGTTTTGCCATTTTATACATACTTATCCGCACATAAAAGTCTTTAATTCATTACAATAATTACAAATAGTCATATTATTCAGCATTACGGAGTTATTTGTAAATTTGCAGCATTCAAAGCCAAACGAATGACACATTTATATTTAGCACGCCACGGCGAAACCGAAGAGAACGTGGCCCAAATACTTCAAGGGCTCATGCCCGGCCACCTTACTGCACGCGGACGCGAGCAGGCTGCCGAACTGCGCGACAAGTTGGTTGCCGCACACACTGCTTTCGATGTCATGCTGACGAGCGACCTGCAACGCGCGCTCGACACGGCCAACATCATCAACGGAGGATTGCATCTGCCGCTCAGCCCCTGCCCCTTGCTGCGCGAGCGCGATTGGGGGAGTTTTACAGGCACACCCATCACCATAGCCCGCAGCAGCCAGATGCCCGATGATGCCGAAAGCGTGCAAGCCATGTTTGAGCGTGCCAAGCGTTTTATCACCTATATATATAAGGTGTATCACAATCAGTCGGTGTTGGCCATAGGTCACGGTTTGTTCAACCGCACCATACAGGCGGCCTTTGCCCACTGCGAAATACGCGACATTCCGCGCATGCAGAATGCCGAGGTGCGCCACATCGCTATCGACCACCTGCCAGCGCAGTGGAACAGTTCGACACAAGACGCCGTTTCTGCCGACTGACCTCTTTCACATTATAAAAACAAAAGTTTCGGATTTTATCAAAGCTGACCTAAAGTCAAGCATTGATTAAATCCGAAACTTGTATAGAGATATATGTGCCGTATTAGAAATCGATTTCGAGTCCCAAACCGAACACATCGTTGCTGCGGTGGAAGTTGTCAGAGCCTACCGTGCTGTAAGTCGCCAACCCCGTCTGAATGTTCTGCAAAGCTACAGCCTCTGTCTGTATTTGTCCCAGTCGGGCCTGATATGCAGCTCGCTGCTCAGCAGGCAACTGCGGGTTAGCCAACGCTGTACCAATTTGCGTAGCTGCGGCATTCAACTGGTCGCCCATGGGCTGAAGCATTTTGCCAAAATTACCCTTGATGTTATAGAAGTCACTGTGCTGACGTTCATAATGCTTGTAGAAGGTCTTGAAGTAGGCAATATTCAGAGCCACCTTTTTGCGCAGTTGGAAACGGGCACCAATACCCAGTGAGTTAGAGTTGGTTACGAAACTCATGTCGCTGATAAACTGGCTATTATCGCCAAGGCCATAGTTGGTTGTTTGCCAACCGGCACTCACTGTCCAGCGGGGTGCCACATCTACCTCGGCACCGGCCAGCAATTCCCAACCACCCTTTTTCAGAGAGTTGTGTCTGTTGTTGTGTTGTGTAGCTTGCTTGTCAAAGTAATAATGGAAGCCTGCGTTCAATCGCAAGTTGTCAAGCACTTCGTAGCGTGCGCCCAATGCCAGTATGGCCGGAATGTCAGCCTTTACCTTGACCCCGTCGTCATACTCGTCAAGGCCGCTGGTGTTCATACCCGTTTGATTTTTAAGGCGCAACTTTGTCTTAAATTCGTAACGTGCCGAGAGGTTTACCTTGCCCACCTTGTAGTCGGCACTGATGATGGGGGTAAATCCCCAACCGCTCTGGTCGCAGTTAAGTTCCTTGTCCGACACAACCGATGCAAAGTCGGGCATATTCTGAGATTCAAAGAACTTGGTTGCAGGTACTACACCCAGGCCCGCCACATTCACACTGATATTACGCACATAGCCATAATAGTTACACTGTGCATAAATCACACGTCCACCCACGCTTACGTTAAAGTTGGGAGTGATTTTGTAGCCCACACCAAACTGACCACCAAAGTAATACTGGCGTCCTTGCATGTGGGTGTCCATGCTATAACCTGTGGCAGCATTGGGATTGCCAGCTACAGCGCCAATCAAAACGGGCAGCATGGCCACCTGGCTCTCAAATGAAGGCAAACCATCGGCAAACTTACACTTGCCACCGCCACCGGTAATGCCAAAGTGGAATGACGCAAACCACTTTTCGCCCACACGGGCCAAATCGAACGAAGGGATTACAGGCGCCTTGGCCTTACCCTCAAATTTCTTAAAACCGTCACGACCATTGGCCACACCGTTTACGGTGCCAAGGGCAAATGGCGCAAAGTATGTATTGTCGCTACGTGTTTGGTAGGCACTCTGCAGGTCAAAGCCCAAATGCCAGCCTGTCGACATAAATCCCAAACCTGCGGGATTGGCATAAGCACCGTCTATGGCAATGGCGGCATCGCGTGCCGGATTGCGGAGAAAGCTCACACTCTGGTTGGTGTTTGTCAGATAGCCACCAGCCTGAGCTGCTGTGGCGGCGCTCAGTGCAAGCGCAGCTGTAAGGATTGATTTTTTCATTATTTTCCTTTTTCTTGTTCTAAACGTCGGCAAAAGTACAAACAATTTTGCACACAAACAAGAATTATGCGCATTTTGTGAAAAATCCTTGCGCACACGGCTGTCGCAGCAGCTGCCTCATGCCTTCTTACGTCGCCACCTGCAAATTCCAGGCCTTACGCTTAGGAGCGTTCAAAATTGCCATCAAAAAGAGAGACTGTTTTGCGGGCGCTTGCACAATTTTGTATCATTTATGCAAAAGAACAACCCTATAGTTGTACCTTCTCGTAAGAATCAGTTATCTTTGTTGGCGAAATGGCATTAGCCATAATATAAAAGGCACAAAGCGAAATACGTCTAAGATGATAAAGGAAACAATATCTCCTATTCAAAATGCAGGAACACAAATGAGCCAAGAAGAAAAATCTTGGTTTAACCATTCGCAGATGATAGCCAATATCATGTCAGCAAGAATGAAGGAACTTGGAATGACTCAAAAGATATTGGCAGAGAAAATGAATTGCACTCAACAGTACATTTCAAAAATCTTAAAAGGACATGAGAATCTTTCGCTTGAAGCCATAAGCAAAATAGAGAATGCCTTGAATATTCATTTCCTGCAAACGAATGAATAACCATGTTCTTATAAGTATAACGATAAAAAAGATGAGATATGCCTGTACAAAGTGAAGCAGCCCTCGAAAACGGACTTATAGACACTCTTCAAAAGATGAACTACGAGTATGTTCATATTGAAGAGGAGAAGAACTTGTCTGCCAATTTCAAGAAACAGTTGGAAAAACACAACAAGAAGAAATTGGAAGAATTGGGTCGTACCGAATTTACAGAGTCTGAGTTTGAAAAGATACTTATCTATCTTGAAGGTGGCACTCGCTTTGAAAAGGCAAAAAAACTGCGTGACCTTTTTCCGCTTGAGCTGGAAAGCGGTGAACGCCTGTGGGTGGAGTTCTTGAACCGCACTCACTGGTGTCAGAACGAGTTTCAAGTTTCCAATCAAATCACGGTTGAGGGCAGAAAGAAATGCCGTTACGATGTAACGATACTTATCAACGGATTGCCATTGGTTCAGATAGAACTGAAGCGTAGAGGCGTAGAGTTGAAACAGGCATACAACCAAATACAACGCTATCACAAAACTTCTTTCCATGGACTGTTTGATTACATCCAGTTGTTTGTCATATCCAATGGTGTGAACACTCGCTATTTCGCCAACAACCCGAATAGTGGCTATAAGTTCACATTCAACTGGACGGATGCCGCCAACGTTCCGTTCAACGACTTGGAGAAGTTTGCCACTGTGTTCTTAGACAAGTGTACGTTGGGCAAAATTATTGGCAAGTACATTGTATTGCATGAGGGGGACAAATGTCTGATGGTGCTTCGCCCTTACCAATTCTATGCCGTGGAGAAGATTCTCGACCGTGTGGAAAACTCCAACAATAATGGTTATATCTGGCATACAACAGGTGCAGGTAAAACCTTGACATCATTCAAGGCAGCCCAACTCGTATCAGAGTTGGACGATGTTGACAAGGTGATGTTTGTGGTTGACCGCCACGACCTCGACACGCAGACACAAGCCGAATACGAGGCTTTTGAACCTGGTGCCGTTGACAGTACCGATAATACAGACGAATTGGTGAAGCGTCTGCACAGTAATTCAAAGATTATCATTACCACCATTCAGAAACTTAATGCAGCTGTCAGCAAGCAGTGGTATAGCAGTCGTATAGAAGAAATACGTCATTCTCGCATCGTGATGATATTCGATGAGTGTCATAGAAGCCATTTCGGAGATTGCCACAAGAACATCGTAAAGTTCTTCGACAACACACAGATATTCGGCTTTACCGGCACACCTATCTTTGTTGAGAATGCGGTGGACGGACATACCACAAAAGAAATCTTTGGCAACTGTCTTCACAAATACTTGATAAAGGATGCCATTGCCGATGAAAATGTGCTTGGTTTTCTTGTGGAGTATTACCACGGCAATGAGGATGTGGATAATGCCGACCAAGACCGCATGACGGAGATAGCAAAATTTATCCTTAATAATTTCAATAAGTCAACATTCGATGGAGAGTTTGACGCTTTGTTTGCCGTGCAGTCAGTGCCGATGCTAATCCGTTACTACAAGATATTCAAGAGCCTCAATCCGAAGATCAGGATTGGGGCGGTCTTCACATATGCTGCCAACAGTAGTCAAGACGATGAGCAGACCGGTATGAACACTGGCGGTTTTGCAAGCGAAAGTACAGGCGAGGCAGACGAACTGCAAGCCATCATGGATGACTATAACCATATGTATGGCACAAGTTTCACTACCGAGAACTTCCGTGCGTATTATGACGATATCAACCTTCGCATGAAGAAAAAGAAGGCAGACATGAAGCCTCTTGACCTCTGCTTAGTTGTCGGTATGTTCCTTACTGGCTTTGACAGCAAGAAACTCAACACCCTCTATGTTGACAAAAACATGGAGTATCACGGATTATTGCAAGCGTTCAGTCGTACCAACCGTGTGTTGAACGAGAAGAAGCGTTTCGGTAAGGTGGTTTGCTTCCGTGACCTGAAAAGCAAGGTGGACGAGTCTATCAAACTTTTCAGCAACAGCAATAATCTTGAAGATATTGTGCGCCCACCATTTGATGATGTCAAAACCCACTATCAAGAACTGACAAAGGACTTCTTGGAGCATTATCCCGAACCTCATTTTGTGGACTATTTGCAAAGTGAGAACGACAAGAAGCAGTTTATCCTCGCTTTCCGTGACATCATCAAAAAACACGCAGAGATACAAGTGTATGATGAGTTTGAGGAGGATGCTCCCGACCTCGGAATGACAGAACAACAGTTTATGGACTTCCGCAGCAAGTATCTTGATATATACGATTCGTTTGCTGTCAAGAACGATGATCTAAAGAAAGGTTATCAAATTCCAGAGGAAGACCTAAGCATGGTTGGTGAACCAGACCCTCATGAAGAAGTCGCAACTGGTATGGGCGATATTGATTTTTGCTTGGAACTCCTGCATAGCGACATCATCAATGTTGCCTATATATTGGAGTTGATTGCTGACCTTAATCCATACAGTGAGGACTATTCAGAGAAGCGTAAGCACATCATCGACACAATGATTAAGGATGTTGAACTTCGCAGTAAAGCAAAACTCATTGACGGATTTATCCAGAAGAATGTGGATGATGACCGTGACAATTTCATGGTTCGCAAACAAAAGGCTGATGGTACAAGCGACCTTGAAGAACGGTTGAATAACTACATCGTAACAGAGCGCAACAATGCCGTAAATACACTTGCCAAGGACGAGAATTTAGATGTATCCGTGCTCAATCACTACCTATCTGAATATGACTACCTGCAGAAGGAACAGCCTGAAATCATACAAGAGGCACTGAAAGAGAAACATCTGGGACTGATAAAGAAGCGCAAGGCATTGACAAGAATACTCGATAAATTGCGTTCTATTATAAGAACATTTAGTTGGGAATAAGCAGATTATGGAGAAGAATATATACATAATGAGATGGTATGGACCGTTTGCAGATATGGAAAGTGCAAGGGATTGGGATAGAACAAATCATATTCCTTGCTGTCTGTATTTGATGAGTGGAATGAAGAAATATGCCAAATCATCAGTGCATTACTATATAGGAAAAGCTGAGCGAAACCTTATAACAGATAGGTTTAAGGATAAAAACCACCACATCAATGATTTTTCAAGGATAAAAGAGATATGGCTCGGCAGTGTTGCAAACAAAAAAGCGACTCACGATGATGTAATGCTTATTGAGAATATGCTTACGTCCTATTTTGTTGGTGAAGTTGGAGAAGATAAAATGCTTAATATGATAAACTTCTGTTTACCAACCAGCAATGTATATGTTTTATCTGAATGGATAAATCCATATTCCGAATTAGCATGGGGAAAATTATCAAGAAATTCTCCTGCAAATATTGTCGCAGATGTCATTGTCAACAAAGCTAATGATAATGCTTTCAACTACTATTTATATGTTTCAAAGAAATTAAAAAAGCAAGAAAAGAAATAACGATATGAGCGAAGAATTACAACAGAAACTCCGTGACCAACTTTGGGAAGTTGCAAACAAACTGCGTGGCAATATGTCTGCCAGTGACTTCATGTATTTCACCCTTGGCTTTATCTTCTACAAGTATTTGTCGGAGAAGATAGAGAAACACGCCAATGACGCATTAGTGGATGATGAAGTCACATTCAAGGAACTCTGGGCAATGGAGAAAGACGAAGATATAGAAGAACTTCAGGAGGGCGTCAAGACCGAATGTCTGGAGAACATCGGCTACTTCATTGAACCAAACTTCCTGTTCTCGTCTGTCATTGAGAGCATTAAGAGAAAGGAGAATATTCTGCCGATGCTCGAACGCTCATTGAAGCGTATTGAGGACAGTACCCTCGGACAGGACAGCGAAGAGGACTTTGGCGGCCTATTCTCTGACATTGACCTTGCTTCACCCAAGTTGGGCAAAACTGCCGATGACAAGAATACTTTGGTCAGCAATGTGCTTCTTGCCCTTGATGATATTGACTTTGGTGTGGAGGCATCGCAAGAGATTGATATTCTCGGTGATGCCTACGAGTATATGATTAGCCAATTTGCCGCAGGTGCAGGCAAGAAAGCTGGTGAGTTCTACACTCCTCAGGAAGTGAGCCGTATCTTGGCTGAGATCGTAACCATCGGTCACGCTCGTCTGCGCAATGTCTATGACCCAACTTGTGGTAGTGGTTCGCTGTTGCTCCGTGCAGCGAGCATCGGTCATGCAAACGAGATTTTCGGACAGGAGAAGAACCCTACGACCTACAACTTGGCTCGTATGAATATGCTTCTTCATGGCATCAAGTTCAGCAACTTCCGCATAGAGAATGGCGACACTTTGGAGGCTGATGCTTTTGGCGATACACAGTTTGACGCTGTGGTAGCAAATCCTCCTTTCTCTGCTGAATGGAGTGCTGCCGACAAGTTCAACAACGATGATCGTTTCAGCAAGGCAGGACGCTTGGCACCACGCAAGACAGCCGACTATGCCTTTATTCTCCACATGATTTACCACCTTAATGAGGGTGGCACGATGGCTTGTGTCGCTCCTCATGGCGTGTTGTTCCGTGGCAATGCCGAGGGCGTAATCCGCCGTTTCCTCATTGAGAAGAAGAACTATGTGGATGCCATCATCGGTCTGCCTGCCAACATCTTCTATGGCACAAGCATCCCGACCTGTATTTTGGTGTTCAAGAAATGCCGCAAGGAGGATGACAACATTCTGTTTATTGATGCCAGCAAGGAGTTTGAAAAGGTCAAGACCCAAAACAAGCTCCGTCCGCAGCATATCAAGAAGATTGTTGACACCTATCGTGAACGCAAAGAGATCGAAAAGTACAGTCATCTTGCCACCTTGCAGGAGATTGCCGAGAACGACTACAACCTCAACATTCCTCGCTATGTGGATACATTTGAGGAAGAAGAACCTATTGACATTCATGCCGTAATGAAAGAAATCAAGGATTTGGAAGCCAAACGTGCCAACCTTGACAAGGAGATTGAAGGGTATTTGAAGGAATTGGGATTGGTGGAATGAATTTTTTGTACCAGGTTGGGACAATTTTAGAAGAACGTTTTATATGGCTGAGAAAGATAATATACCAGAAATGCGTCCTACGTTTGATGCTATCCGCAGGACTGACGAAAACAACAAGGAATATTGGAGTTCGCGCGACCTTTGTAATGCTATGGGATATTCTACTAATTGGAAATTCCAAAATGTCATAAATAAAGCAATTGCCGTAGCCAATCAAAAAGGCATGAAGATTGATGACCATTTCAACCAAACGGTTGATATGGTCAAGCTCGGTAGTGGTGCATATAGAAAGGTGAACATATTCCGTTTGTCTCATATGGCGTGCATGATTATAGCTGAAAATGCAGACGGAAAGAAACCTCTGGTGCAACAAGCAAGAGAATATTTTTCGCAGTCCGTTTCTACCACAGAACTTATCCAAAACTCACTGGAATCCAACATATTGCTGTATAAAACAGCACAAGGTGAAACCCGCATTGAAGTGATATTCAACAACGAGACATTTTGGATGTCGCAAAAACGCATGGCAGATTTATTTGGCGTAGACCGAGCAACGATTGCTTATCACCTTTCTCAAATTTATGAAAGTGGAGAACTTACAAAAGAGGCAACCTGTAGAAAAATTCAACAAGTTCAACTTGAGGGTGAGCGTGATGTTGAACGTACACCTTTGTTCTACAACCTTGATGCCATTATTGCCGTAGGTTACCGTGTGAATAGCTATCAAGCAACTCAATTTCGTATATGGACGACTTCTGTGTTGAAGGAGTTTATCATCAAGGGGTATGTACTTGATGACGAACGCTTGAAACAAGGCAAGCATTTCGGCAAGGACTACTTTGATGACTTGCTGGAACGCATCCGTGAGATACGGACGTCTGAACGTCGCTACTATCAGAAGATAACGGATGTATATGCAGAGTGTAGTGCTGATTATGATGCAAAATCAGAAAGTACCAAATTGTTCTTCAAGATGGTGCAGAATATGATGCACATGGCTGTCACACATCATACCGCAGCAGAGATTGTCTTTAACAGAGCTGATGCCGAACAACCACACATGGGGCTTACAACATGGAAAAAAGCACCTAACGGACGAGTACAAAAGTCGGACACAATTGTAGCCAAGAACTATTTGTCGGATACCGAACTTTATCAACTCAATGGCATAACTACTTCATTCCTTGACTTTGCTGAGACTCGTGCCCAACGCCATATCATTACAACAATGGAAGATTGGCGAAAGCGACTTGCCCAGTTCCTTGCGGCAATGGACTATGAGGCAAACCCTTCGGCAGGAACTGTTTCGCAAGATGAAGCAAGAGCAAAGGCTTATGGAGAATATGAGAAATATAAGCTCATCCAAGACCGTTCATATATTTCTGATTTCGACAGATTTAATAATGGTAATGACGATATGCCTCTGCTTCCTTTCGACCTCAATCCAAAGGAGAACTGAAATCTTCCACAACTTATGGAAATTTTAGGGAAATAATTTGTCCACCAAGCTGGTGGACTATTTCAGAACGATCAAATTAAGAATTAAAAATGACAACGACAAAAAATAACGAACATAAGAAACTCAATTTTTCGAGTGAGCGAGAGCAGAGTCAAGTTTGCTTGAACTCTGCCGAGCATGAGAAAAATCAAGGACGAAAAGTCCTTAATGTCCCAAATCTCAGATTTAAGGAGTTTCAGGGGGAGTGGGAAAAATGTAAATTCGGGGATATTGCAACAGGTTTTGACTATGGTATGAACGCTGCTGCGAAAACCTATGATGGTGTAAACAAATATATTCGTATCACAGATATAGATGAAGCAACATCTACCTACACTGATAAGGACATCGTATCACCAGATGGAGTTTTGAAAGACAATTATCTTGTGAATGATTGTGATATACTATTAGCAAGGACTGGAGCAAGTACTGGCAAATCTTATCTGTATAAAAAGTCAGATGGAAAATTGTATTATGCAGGCTTCTTGATTAGAGCGAATGTGACGACACATGACCCCTATTTTGTATTTTCCCAATTGCACACGCATCGATATTGGAGATGGGTGTCTATTATGTCAGCACGTTCTGGGCAGCCAGGTATCAATTCACAAGAGTATTCTTCATTTCCAATTTACACAACATCAATCAAGGAAGAGAGTAAAATAGCTAAACTTTTGTCACTTCTTGACGATCGTATTGCGACCCAAAACAAAATCATTGAGGACTTGAAGAAACTAAAGTCTGCGATTATAGATTATGCGATAAACTCCCTTAATACTGATTTTGCAAAGTTTGGTTCTTTGTATGAAATGGCTGGTGAGGGTGGAACTCCAACAACTTCAAATGCCAATTTCTACGATAATGGCAAGATACCATTTATCAAAATTGACGATCTGAAGCAAAAGTATTTGACTGAGAATAAAGACTTTATTACAGAACTTGGTTTGCAAAAATCATCAGCTTGGCTTGTACCTACACATTCAATCCTATTTTCAAATGGTGCGACCATTGGAGAAATTTCAATAACAACATATCCTGTTTGTACCAAACAAGGAATATTGGGAATTGTACCAAAGCAAAACATTGATGTGGAGTTCTTGTATTGTTTCATGTCTTCTTCTTATTTCAAAAAAGCTGTTAGTCGTATTGTTACAGAAGGTACAATGAAAACTGCCTATTTGAAAGATATAAACAATATACTTTGCCCAATACCAACAAAAGAGAAGCAACAGGAAATAGCAAAAATGCCGTCCGCTCTAAACTCTAAGATTGATTTTGAACAAAGCATCTTGAAGCTATTCTGTTCGCAGAAACAACACTTGCTCCGTCAGATGTTTATATAAACATTTGTTGTAGTAAATATGACTTTTGACAAGTCAATGAACTTAGGAGGTTCTGCTCAACAGAAACTTTCTTATCCAATGCTACTAAACACTTAGCCATTCTATTTTGTTCTTCCAAAGAAGGCAACAATAGTTTGGCTTTCTCTATGTCTGTATAATGCAAATGAATAATTGTGCTACCCTTAGCAAATTTTGCTAATTGCTTTTTAGCGATATGATTGAAGTAATAACTTAGATATTGCGCATTGTAGTTATGGCTGATATGTATTCCAAACATATCTCCGCCTAATATAACATTGTCTACATTGATAACAGATGGAGCTATTAAAGATACCGCATCAACAGTTGTTGAAGAAGGAAACAATAAATCTCCTTTCTTGCTCAAAATCATACCTCCTGTTTTATTGGTGTGACTTTCTATTTGCGATATAATTTCTCCATAAGTTGTGAAAAGTTCACCATAAATAATGCAAGGCTTTCCTGTTTCAGACAAATCGTCCTTTGCTAAATTGCCTACGTTAAAATGATTGCCTAAATCAGCTACACAGACTTCATTCTTTTCGGTCTGTCTGTAATATTCTTCAATAATCGCAGACCTACAAACTTCAAAATCCTTAATCAAGGGAATTGTAGATTGCACAATTCTTAGTAAAGAAAAAAATGCTATTGTTGGTGATGTATGTTCGATTAGTGAGCAGATAAGAGCCGAAGCTAATATCGATGATATTATAACTGTGCGATTACATGGCAATGGTGTGTGCAAAAGCAGTGCAGAAAATCTACAATTAGGTGCTACTCAATATTATCGTAGAAGAGCAGGACAACTTATTTATGGAAAGCAGAACTTTCATAATGGAGCAATTGGTATTGTACCCATAAGTTTGGATAATGGTATTACATCTAAAGACATACCATCTTTTGACATTGATGAAATGAAGTGCAATTCAGTATACCTATTGGCACAACTACAATCACCTCAATATTACAAACCAGCAGAAGCTCTGACAACAGGCACTGGCTCTAAGCGATTAAAAGAAGATACTTTTCTCAAAATGCCTATAGTCCTTCCCAATAAAAGAGAACAAGACAATATTGCAGTTCTAATCCATCGTGCTTCGATGAATTTAGACCACGCCAAAAGATTATTGGAGTTGCTCTCTATTCAAAAGCAATTCTTGCTCCGCCAAATGTTCATATAAACATCTGGCGAAGCAAATATTGCTTCTGCAAACTTAGGTTTGTTAGAATGTTCATTTCTATTGACAAATTGCTTTCTATTGCAGACAACAACCGAGCATATTGAAGTTGTTCTGTATATGATGGGCAAAACACCTTGGCTTTACCATAGTCCTTGAAGTATATGTGAGGTATAGCCATACCTGTCTTATAAGGCTCAAAGTTAAAAACTTTCAGCAAATAGTAAAGGTATTGGAGTAAATAGCCTTCTTTTGCTTGTAAAGTATTCAAAGTCCCTGTTGCAGAGCATTTGCCTGTAACATAAGAAACTGTTCCTACACCAGAACCATCTTTGATAATATAAACGGCTTCACCCTCTGTATTATAATTATTGAGGTAACCTACGATGCCATTTGCACCATACACAGGATATGTACCTTGCTCATACACATCACTCTCTTGCAGAGTTGAAGATTTACATACCAAACATTCTGATAAGCGAACATTGGGTTTGTTGAAGCGAACTATCTTCTGTGAAATTCCCTTGATTAAGGACTGCAACTTGTCAATGATTTTGTTTTGGGTCGCGATGCGTTCGTCGAGAAGGGACAAGACATTTGCTATCTTGTTCTGTTCTTTGATAGTTGGTATAGATATTACAATCTTTCGTACTTCATTTGCCGAAATTTCAAGAAATGTAGAACCACAAGATTTCCTTATTAAATCCTTTCGCTTGGTCTGAATCAAATAATAAACAAACTCATTCGAAATGTTCTCTTTGGGTATTAAAGACTGAAATCCTTGATTGGTTGTACATTCTTTCTTGTTGATAGAGCATTCACCAACAGTTGCTCTTGAACTTAACAATATAGTTCCAATCGGAAGAAGCTTTGCACTGGATTTGTTCAAACCTTCTTCTGATATTGTGCGAACACTATTATCTACATACTTATTTCTGCCTATCTCTGATGGAGTAAACCATTGAATTTTTCCATTCCAATATTGGGAAGTATTTGTGTCGGGAGTACCGCCACCAACAACTATCGCAATATCCCCAAGTTTACACATATTCCACTTTCCCTGAAACTCCTTGAATCTGAGATTTGGGACATCAGAGGTCTATTTTCTCTAATTATTATGTACACCTTCAAAATTAAGGATTACAATGAAAACAAAAACAATTAGAGAAATTGCGTTGGCTTGGAAAAGTGACAAGCAACGCTACGTAAAGCAGTCCACATACGCTGCTTATGTGCTAATTCTGGAGAATCACATTCTGCCATCATTTGGTGATTGTGATGCTCTGAGTGAGAAACTTGTGCAGGAGTTCGTTTTGCAGAAACTGAATGGCGGTCTAAGCATTAAGACGGTGAAGGACATCCTTATTGTCTTGAAAATGGTGATGAAGTTCGGAGTAAAGAACGAGTGGATGAGCTATTGCGAGTGGGACATCAAATACCCTACGACAGAGCCCAACAAAGAAATTGAGGTGCTGACGGTGGCACACCATAAAAAGATCCTCGATTTCATCAAACAGAACTTCACATTCCGCAACCTCGGTATCTACATCAGTCTGACCACTGGCTTGCGTATCGGAGAGATTTGTGGTTTGAAATGGTCGGACATCAATACCGATAATGGCACTATCACCGTGAGTCGCACCATTGAGCGCATCTACATTGTGGAGGGCGAACGCAAGCACACGGAGTTGGTCATCAACACACCCAAGACCAAGAACTCATGCCGTGAGATACCGATGAGCAAGGAACTGCTGGCGATGGTGAAGCCACTGAAAAAGGTGGTAAACACAGACTTCTATGTACTGACCAATGAGAAGGAACCGATAGAGCCACGTACCTACCGCAACTATTATCATCGGTTGATGACACATCTTGACATGCCTCGACTAAAGTATCACGGGCTGCGCCATAGCTTTGCAACACGCTGCATTGAAAGCAACTGCGACTACAAGACAGTAAGTGTATTGCTCGGTCATGCCAACATTACAACAACCCTTAATCTCTATGTTCACCCGAACATGGAGCAGAAGAAAAAGTGCATCACCAAGATGATCAAGTCTCTTGGAAAATAGGGAACACAAAAGACATAAGCTATAAACGGTAAAAGGATGTGGTGACTTCAAATCACCCCATCCTCCGCCTATTTGTTGATATATAATGCGACAAAACAGACAAGCAAAATGATTGTATAAAGGAAACACGGCAAGAATATCCAAAGCTAAGTCTTTACCCAACCATTTGACAACCACACGCCTTCATTCCTTGACATCAAACAAGTCCTATACACAAACAAACTGAATAATCTCGCAAACAACTTGTAAAGGTATTAGTAATTGTGGCATCATGCCCCATCTACACCAAGTGCAAACAAGCATGTGCACTTGTCTGCACACGTTCTATACACGCCATATTTTTAATTATGTAAAAAGTGTCTGCACTCTGCACTTTTTGCTTTTTCTACATTGATAATCAAGCACTTAAGCAGTGTATACACATCTACACTCCGTCTGCACTGGCATCTGCACGCACCCTGTTCCTATGCCACCACCTACGTTCAAATACACTGCTTGCACACCCTTTCATTCGTTCACAAACTGAAACACGAACTGGCATAGGGGGAGAGATTTTTCAAACGGAGCAAGAGTCCTTTCTAACTCCCGCAACTGTATTTTCGCCCTCCAACAACAATGCTTGCGGCTATCCTGTACCCATTTCACCGCGCCTGCATAAAGACTCGCATCAAAATGCAGAAAGTGCAGACAAGTGCAGACAGAAGTGTAGACAAGTGCAGACGGTGTCTACACGCATAATCTACTGATTTTCAATATATTACAAACAATAGTGCAGAGTGTAGACAAAATTGCTTTTTTCCTCTGTATAGCACGAACTCAGCAATAAGTATTCAGCGGGAATACGTATATTGGGGTTACCTTGTTGTATATTCTAAAGAGTGCATACCCTTCTGACACAGTTTCCATTTTTATATTGCTTAGTAATGTTTTATTTGCTATCTTTGCTACATAGCATGGAAGTAGAGCCAGTATATAGGAAGTTGGCCAGTCGTTAGACTGAGAGCAGCAGTTCGAATCTGTCGCTTCCATGCTTTTTTGTTTATTCTGTTATATTTATTTTGATTTATGCTTTAAGGCACTACTATTCGGGGGGAGTTTCTTGTCAAGTACTTGGCTTGGCGTATAATCTATTCTTGTTTCGGACCAGCGCGTTAATATGTTTTAGCCTTGTAGGCATTTCTTCTCCGATATTTCGTAACTTTGCACAGATTATGTGTTGGAGGAATTTGTTGACGTGAACTAACCTGAATGCACGTTCGATTTCGTACCAACAGACACACTATACATATAAGGTATTGAAATAGCATGTCATCACTACACAATAAGAAAGCAGCTTACCACACACTTGGCTGCAAACTCAATTTTGCCGAAACATCGTCACTTCGCGACCAACTGGAACGCGAAGGGGTGCAAACCATACAAAAGGGCGAACATGCAGACATCTGTATTGTAAACACTTGCTCCGTAACCGATGTGGCCGATCACAAATGCCGACAGGCCATACACCGCTTTACACGCGAACACCCGGGTGCCTTTGTGGTGGTGATGGGTTGCTACGCCCAACTCAAGGCCGACGAAATTGCCACCTTTGACGGGGTGGACCTTGTGCTTGGCATGGAACAAAAAGGCGATGTGCTGCGTTACATTGAGGAACGTATGGCACAGAAGGAGGCTCTGAATGGCGGCGACGCCTGCCACGAGGCTATCAGTGTGCCTACCAAGGACATTCGCACCTTTGTGCCATCATGCTCGCGCGGTGACCGCACACGCTATTTTCTGAAAGTGCAAGACGGCTGCAACTATTACTGCACCTACTGCACCATTCCCATTGCACGCGGCCGCTCACGCAACGGCAGCATTGCATCGCTCGTTAAACAGGCCGAGCAGGTGGCCGCCGAAGGAGGCAAGGAAATAGTGCTGACGGGGGTCAACACGGGCGACTTTGGCCGCTCGACAGGCGAAACTTTTCTGCAACTTATCAAAGCTCTCGACCAGGTGGTGGGCATTGAGCGCTACCGCATATCGAGCATAGAGCCAAACTTGCTCACCGACGAGATTATAGAGTTCTGCGCACAGTCACGCGCCTTCATGCCTCACTTTCACATACCGCTACAATGCGGCTCTGACACAGTGCTGAAACTGATGCACCGCCACTACGACACGGCCCTGTTTGCACAAAAAATAGCACGCATCAAGCACATCATGCCCGACGCTTTCATTGGGGTGGACGTTATTGTTGGTATGCGCGGCGAGACGGACGAGTGTTTTGAAGAGTCGTACAACTTTATCAAGTCGCTCAACATCTCGCAACTGCACGTGTTCAGCTACAGCGAGCGCCCAGGCACCAAAGCACTGGAAATACCCTACGTTGTGCCGGCACAGACGAAACACGAACGCAGCCAGCGTCTGCTTGCGCTGTCGGAGGAGAAACGGCGTGCGCATTATGCCCAATTTATTGGCGCCACACGCCCTGTGCTGTGGGAGCACGCACGCGACAATGAACCCATGCAGGGCTTTACCGACAACTACATACGCGTGAAGCAAGCTGCCGGCGACCATGCCAAAGACAACCATGTGACTTTGGCCAAACTGGGTGATTTTACAGCCGACGGCGAATGCTTGACTGAAGTGTTGGACCAAACTACATCTGCTCATGATTAAGACTGACAAAATAGCCATCGTCATACTTAACTGGAACGGACGCGACATGATGCGTCAATTTTTACCCTCGGTTGTAAAGCACTCCAAAGACGAGGGTTGTGTGATTGTGGCCGACAATGGTTCGACCGATGGCTCGCTCGATATGCTGAAGGAGGAATTTCCCGAAGTTGAATTACTGCCATTGCCGCAAAATTATGGCTTTGCCGAGGGCTACAACAAGGCGCTCGAACTGGTGGAAGCTCCCTACTACTTGTTATTAAACTCTGATGTGGAGGTGCCAGAAGGTTGGCTGCGCCCCATGCTCGACTATATGGAGCAGCACCCTGAGGTGGCTGCCTGCCAGCCCAAACTGCTGAGCCAGAAAGACAAACAATACTTTGAGTATGCCGGGGCTGCTGGTGGATTTATGGACCGCTACGGTTACCCATTTTGCCGCGGCCGCATATTTGCCGATGTTGAACGCGACGAGGGGCAATACGACACCACAGCACACCTGCTTTGGGCCACTGGCGCAGCCCTGATGGTGCGCAGCAGGGATTGGAAGGAGAGCGGCGGACTTGACGGCCGTTTCTTTGCCCACATGGAGGAAATTGACCTGTGCTGGCGACTGCGATCGCGCGGCAGAGGCATTGTGTGCGTGCCGCAGAGTGTGGCCTACCACGTGGGAGGGGCATCGCTTGCCGCGGGCAATCCGCGCAAGACTTTTCTCAACTTCCGCAACAATCTGCTGATGCTCTACAAAAATTTGCCGGCCGACGAGCTAAAGCCTGTCATGCGTGTGCGCAAATGGCTTGACATGGTGGCGGCCTTCAAGTTCTTGATTACAGGCGATGTGGCCAACTTCAAGGCAGTATACAAGGCACGCAGAGAGTTTAGGCGTATGCTGCCTGACTTTGAGAAAGACCGTCAACACAACCTGCAGTTGGCCGTCGATGGTGGACACGGACTGCCCGAACGTATTGACCAAAGCCTGCTGCTTTTGTACTACGCGAAAGGCATTAAAAGGTTCAGCGCTTTGCATTTTTGATATTATTTCATATATTTGCAAACAAAATAACAGTATAGTTGAAACGCTTACGCTACATATTATCCACTCTCATGGTATGCTCGCTTGCAATTTGTATGGCAGCATGCCAGTTTGACCGTAACCTTATTAAGGAGAATGCTGGCAAGGACTTGCGCATCATTCGTTACGACCGCATGGTGGACGATTATGTAAATACGGGCAATGTGGCTTTGTGGCAACGAATGAACACGGAGTTTCCACGTGAGACCCGCGCCTTGATTGAGGACGTGCTGCACCTTGGACGCGCCGACAATGAGGACATTGATGACAGCTTGATAGCATACTACAAAGACCCCATTCTGGTGCAGTTGCGCATGGACATATCGCGCAAGTTTGAGGACCTTTCGGCTTACGAAAAAGCTTTGTCTTGTGCCTTCAAGCGCCTTGAAGCCGAAGACAAGAATTTTGTAACACCCAAGATTTACGCTCAAAACTCGGCCTTTAACCAAAGCATTGTGGTGGGCGACAGCCTTATTGGCATCAGCCTCGACAAATACATGGGGGCTGATTACCCCGCATACAAAAAGTATTTTTACGAAAATCAGCGCGCCACAATGGAGCCCTCGCGCATTGTGCAGGACTGCTTATACTTTTACCTTAACCAACAGTTCCCTCCCACGAGACTGCGCATACGCCACACTTTGGGGCAGTGGCTTATACACCAAGGCAAAATTGCCTGGGTGGTGGCACAGCTCACTAATAAGAGTGCTATCGACATAGCAGCCTGCCAACCGGCCACCAAGGCATGGTACAAGCTGAACGAACGACGCGTGTGGAACACGCTGCGCAACGAAAAAATATGGAACAGCTATGACTCGTTGTTGCTGCACTCTATTTTGTATTCAAGTGATGCACACCCTTATTTTGTCGACCCGCACTCGCGTGGCGTGGGATTGTGGATTGGTATGCGCATTGTAGATGGCTACATGAAACATCACCCTGAAATGTCATTTGACGCACTGCTCCGTTATAACAACTATGATTTGATCAAGAAGGAGAGTAATTATTGACTCTAGTTTCGGATTTAGCCCGCCCGTGTTAAATCCGAAACTTCAATTATTGAAATATACACTATGGCTTCATTGTACCTTATACCCGTAACCTTGGGTGATACGCCCTTGTCGCAGGTGCTACCTGCCTATAACAAGGACATCATTCTTGGGTTGCGGCATTTTATTGTGGAGGAGGTGCGCACAGCACGCCGTTTTTTGAAACAAGTTGACCGCGACATTGATATTGACAGTTTGACGTTCTACCCCATGGGCAAGCATGCCGATGCAGCGTTGTTTTCAAAATACCTCGACCCGCTGCGCAAAGGCGAGTCGGTTGGTGTTATAAGCGAGGCTGGCTGCCCCGCAGTGGCCGACCCCGGAGCTGACGTGGTGGCCATAGCCCAACGTGAGGGACTGCATGTGGTGCCATTGGTCGGCCCTTCGTCCATTCTGTTGGCGGTGATGGGTTCGGGATTTAACGGACAGAGTTTTGCCTTTCATGGCTATCTGCCCATTGCACCAGGCGACCGTGCCAAAAGGTTGAAACAACTCGAAAGCCGCTCTGCTGCTGAACACCAAACACAGCTGTTCATTGAAACGCCCTATCGCAACCATAAGATGATTGCCGACATCTTGTCTACCTGCAACCCGCGCACACGACTGTGCATTGCCTCGGGGCTTACTACCACACAGGAGTTTCTGCAATCGAAAACGGTGAAAGAGTGGAAACAGACTCCCCCACCCGACTTGAACAAGATTCCTACCATCTTTGCCATTTACGCTGGTTAACGCTGGCATTTTGTTTGCCGCAAGGCCCGCGTGCTAAATTGGACAATAAATACGAAAGTGTCCGGTAAAATGTGCTGTTGCACATTTTACCGGACACTTGCCATTTACGCGATATGCTAAAGGTACTTAGAGCACAACTTTAACTACTTGACCATCGGCCACAACCACATAGGTGCCATGGGGCAGCGCAGTGCTGTTGTTAACCTGTTGGCCAGCTGCATTATAGATGCTGTAGTGGTTGGCATTCTCAACAACTATGCCGCCAAACTTGGTATACACCTTTGCGGCAGAAGTTTGGTTGTTGTTAATTGAAGTTACCTCACCAAAGTTCTTGACAGAGCTGTCGCCCTGACCAGTCAGTTCGGCTACCTTGCCATTCAGCACCTCTACGTCGTAAGCCACATCGTTGGCTGTAAGGTACGGATAGTCGAGTTCGCTTTGTGCCAAGGCAATGGCTTGCTTGAGAGCCTCAGCCTTTTCACCCTGCAAAGTGGCGAGCACCTGCTGTGCACTGCTGACTGCCTGCTGCAATCTATCGGTCTCAGCCGAAGCGGGAAGCGGCACCAAGCGGAAGGTGAAGGCGTTCTTTGCCACCTTGTTGGCAATGGTGAGCGCTGAACCAGCTGCATTGGGTGCAACGAACGAAAGCGTGCTGCCGCCCTTAGCATCGGTGGTGCTGCCGGCATGAATGGCCAGGTGCGAATCGAGTGTCCATTCGTCCTCGTTGAGGAACAAGACAAACTTTGATGCTTCGGCTGTGGTGGCAGACTTAACAGCGTTTCCGTCAACCGTTACATTGGCGCCTGATTGCGGCAGCGTGAGGGTGGCAACGCCTTCATCATTTGTACTAATGAGCAAGCGCGAGCCTTGGTAGGTGTAATCTGTGCTCAACGAGGCATTGCCGTTGGCATCGAACGACACGAAACGTCCCTCGCTATTGTAGTTGTAGTCGGGGAATACACTAACTGCCTGAATGCAATAGTAACCATTGGCAACGGCATTGGCCAATGAAACAGGCTTAGCCTCAACCAACTTGACACGTACCGCGCTGGCCTTGTCCTGGAAAGTCATGGTGCCGTCTGCATTATAGCCATAGCACTTCTCAGCGTTTTCGAAGGGAACCATGTAATATGAGTTGTCATCAGCCTTCTCAAAGGTCCACTTTTGGTTGTCGCCACCGCTTGTTTGCCACTGCAAGAGCTTGTGATAGTTTGCATTGTTTGATGCAGAGGGGTTGTCGATGTTGACATTGCCTACCGAGCTCTTTATGGTCCAATAATTTCCCGAACGGTTTATTTGCCATATCTGTCCTTCGTCCTTTACATCAAAAGGCTGCATGGTCAATATGGTGTTATTGGCCGTTGAACCATTGTTGCTTAATGCTGCCGAAGTGTCGAATGTGCAAATTTGGTAGTAGTTGCCGCTGGTTATGCCATCAATGGTAATGACGGGTTCAACATACTTGACCAACTTGACACGTGTGTCGGCACCTTTGTCCTGAAATGTAAAGTTGCCATTGGCATCAAGCGCATAACATTTCTCGGCATTTTCGAATGGGATCATGTAATATGAGTCATCGTCTGCTGCCTCGAAAGTCCACTTCTGGTTGTTGCCACCATTTGTTTGCCACAAACAGAGTTTGTTCTCGAATTTGCCGTGTGCCTCGGCAGGATTATCTATATTAAATGCTCCCATTGCCGAGGTTATGCCCCAATAGTCGCCGTTTTGGGTCAGTACCCACACCTGGCCTTCTTCGGTGTCGCTCAAGTTGGTGAGTGTAAGCCTGACATCGTTTTTGGCCACTTCGCCACAGCTCAATGCTTTTGTGCCATCGAGCGTTACTATTTTGTACTTTTGACCGCTCACAATGTTGTCGGCCTGCACATTAAATGCGAATGCCAACAATGCGAAGAGCGTTAGAAATATCTTTTTCATAAATCTGATGTTGTATCGTTAGTAATGTATGTGCGGCCCTTTTACTGCAAGTCGATGTATTCGGTAGGCATTGAGAAGGTGATGCCGCGATGCTGAAGGTCGAGCATCAAGGGGCGTGAACGCTTTAAGAAACCCTTCCACGAACGGTTCTTTTGTGCACTCCAACCTGCCTCGGCCAATATCAGCGAACGTGGGTAGGCTTGGTAGAATATGCGCTCGGGCGAGTTGATAGATTCGCTCCACAGAGTGCCGGCCACGCCAAAGAGATTGTTCTTTTCAAATTCCTCACCTTGGCCCCAACCTGGGTCGAACTGGTAAACAGTCTCGAACGTGCGCACGGGCATACCCCAGTTTACCTCGGGCATATCGCCTTTTGCCATGGGATAGTCGAAATAGCAATAGTCGCCAGGGCACATCATGATTTTGGCATTATTGTCCATAGCCGCCTTCACTGCAGGTTCTGTCAGACCATTACGCCAAGCAAATGTGACACAGCCCTCTTGTATCTCCTTAAAGTCGGTTTCATACCAGAACATGGGTATCTTGTCGTACTTGGTGCGCAAGGTGTCAATAATACGGTCGAACATATACTTTTGCAGTTTCCAGTTTTCCGACCGGTCGGTAGTGGTGATACCGAGCTTTTTCTTGAGTTTCTTGTCCTTCTCGCAAGTGGTCCAACAGTCGAGGGCGGGATTACCGGCCTCATCACCACCAAGGTGAACATATTTGCATGGGAACACATCGGCCAACTCGCGGAACACGTTGCCAAGGAACTCATAAGTAAATTCGTTGCCCGGGCAGAGCAGTTCGTTCGACACACCACAAGTGGTGCGGATAGGCACTTGCTTTCCACCACAAGTAAGTTCGGGGAAAGCATGAATGGCAGCCACTTCGTGTCCCGGCATTTCAATTTCGGGCACAACCATGACATGATATTGTGCACAGTACTTGACGAAGTCCTTCATCTGCTCTTGTGTGTAGTAGCCCGAAATGGGTATCAGCATGTCGTCCATGCCCACACGCGAGGTGCTTTTCTCGATAAGTTGCGGATACTTCTTTATTTCAATGCGCCATGCTTGGTCGTCGACCAAGTGGAGGTGAATACTGTTAAGTTTGTAACGTGCCATTTCGGGCACAATCTCCTTCAGGCGTTCGTAAGGAACAAATATGCGGCAAGGGTCTACCATCAACTCGCGTACATGGGTGCGCGGTGCATCTTCGATGGTGATAGGGTTGGTTTCGATGCAACGGGCCGAGGCATTGTCATCTATCATGAGTTGCTCCATGGTCATGATGCCATAGAACACACCCGCGGCCGTTTTGCCGGCAATGTTTACGCCATTCTCGTCGATTGAAAGCGTGTAAGCCTCATCGTCGTTGAGCGAGGTGTCGATAGAGAGCGTTATTTGTGCTGTGCCATTGTCGTTAAGAGTGGTTATGCCTGCACGGTCGGCAAGAATGCGCAGCAAGTGCGCCTTTTCGTTGGCCAACTCGTCGGGGCAGTTGATTTGTCCAACATTCTGCCATACAAGCGGCTGGCCCTGTGCTGAGGCCATTTTCAAAGGGATTGGCACCAAATTTTGTGCGGTGGCAACTGTTGGGGCCACCCAACTTGCTGCACAAAGCAGTGCGATGGAAAGAAATATCTTTTTCATAAATATTGTGTCTGATTGAGGGTTAGTAATTTACTTTGAATGTACGATTGTTAACCTTGACAAGGTAAGCGCCTCTTACCTGTAAGGGCAAAGCAATTTCACCCTCGCCCTGCAATGACTGCAAGAGCTGGCCTTGTGCATTATACATCTGCACACGGCTGCCCTGAGGCAAATGCTTGAGCCATACCTTGCTGCCTTCGACAGTGGCAGTAACTTTGGCTAATGCCTGCTGGGTGCTGACTGTGGTGACAGTACCGATGTTGAAGTTTTTCCACACCTCAGCCGATTTATAAGCCTCTTCGCTGCCCTCTGGCACCAACAGGGCTACATTGGCGCAGTCAACCCCGGCAAAGGCTGTGGCATCGACTGCTGCGGGAGTTTCGGCATAAACCTTTATGGTTTTGAGTCCAGTACAACCGGCAAACGCACATGCTTTGAGTTCGGTGAGTTCGGCAGGCAGAATGACGCTTTCTATGCCACTGCAACCTGAAAATGCGCCTTTGCCAAAATACAAGATGCTGCCAGGAATGCTTATCTCGCCCCGCAAACCGCTACAATTCATGAAAGCGGCATCGCCTAACTGCTGCAGGGCTCTTGGCATGCTGATGTGTGTGAGACTCTTGCACTCGGCAAAAGCTGAGGCACCTATGCGGGTTACCATCTTGTCGAGATTGATGTCGCCCGAAAGACTGGTACAATTAAAGAAGGTGTTGTTGCCTATCGACTGCAAAGTAGAAGGCAACTTGATGCCCTCGAGACTGCTGCAACGCGAGAAAACACCATCGCGCAACACAACAAGGGTTGAAGGTATGCTGACAGTGCCCGCCAAACTTGTGCAACCCTCGAAAGCATACGAGCCAATGTTTACCAACTGACCCGAGCCAGCGAACTGAATGCCTTGCAACGACTTGCAGCCTGCAAAACAGCTGGCACCAATGCTGGTCGTTGTTCTCGAAAATGTCAGTGTGCCTGCTAAAGAGTCGCAAGCGAAGAATGCCTGCGAGCCTATGGTTGAAAGGTTGTTGGGCAACACAAGGCTCCGCAAGTGATGGCGCGAATGGAGCGCATTCTTAGGAATGTTCGGACAGTTGGCCGCCGACAGATCGAGCGAGGCCATTGAATAGCAAAGGTCACGCAACTGACGGAAATCACCGTTGCCTGTGGTGGTCAACGTTCCCGTGAGTTTGACATTTACCAAGTTAGGCTGGTCTTTTGCCGCCACACTGGTTATGTTGCCAGTGGTCACATTTTGCGCCCAAGCGTATGCAGGCGAGCCGCACAACAATGAGCACATGAGCATGAATTGTAGACTTCTTCTCATAGAATGATGATGGGTAAAAAAGTTTGTATTCGTAAGTATTAATAGGTCGTATATACCATCTGTTATTCATTTCAAAATAACTACCGGTAGCAAATGTACATAAAAATTATGTAACAATGCGGGGCTAACTTGCAAAATAGGGCATTTAACTGGCCAAAACGCCACATCTCGCATAAAAAGGGTGTGCCAAGCCCCTCCTAACTTCGTCAATGCGTCACCCAATCAAATGACGTAAAGCTTCGTTTTTCAACATGCGCCATTCAATGATACAAAAGAGCGATGAAGTTAGGAAAAAGCGCAAGCACTAATGGGGGCGACGCGTCTCGCGTCGGGAAAATAAAAAGGAAAGGCACCCCTCACTAAATAACAACTGCATTATCCCCGACGCGGGACGCGTCGCCCCCATTAGAGGTAGCGTTTGGTGCTTGAGACCGTTCGATTTGTACACAAATATCTGCTTCCCTTCCCGTCTGCCTACATATAAATGAATGTGTGTGATTTTTCTGCCATCTTACACTTTTTATGCGTAACAAGTTGATACACAGAACTTTCAAGAGTGTAAGATGATTTCAAAGTATCTTACACTCCCTTGCATACATCTTACACACCTTACCCCACTGTCTTGCAGCCATTTTTGTCGTGTGCGGTGGATCATACGCCATAGGGACGTAGAGAAATCTGTCGGAGCAACAGACTTTTCTGTTCCCCTATACTGTGATATTGTCCTCCCGTGCTTGTGCCGTGTGGCAGCATGTGGGGTGTGTAGGTTGCGTGTAGGTGGAATTTGTAGTATCTTACACTAAGTAGAACATTGATAATCAATGAGTTGCAACGTATTAGTGTAAGATGCAAGATACTCGGTGTGTAAGTTGTTGTAGTATGGTAAAAGTCACAAATGCAACTTTTTTTCTTGCGCCTTTTAGCGTAAACATGCGAACGGACGCAAGTGCCAAACGCCACAACCAAACGCAAGCACCAAACGCAAGCACTAATGGGGGCGACGCGTCCCGCGTCGGAATAGAGAAAGGAGGGAAATACGTACCTCTACTAAATAATAGCTGCATCTTTTCCCGACGCGAGACGCGTCGCCCCCATTAGAGCTAGCGTTTAGAACTAGCGTTTTGAGCTTGCGTCTTGAGCTAGCATTTTGTGTTAGCGTCTTTGCTTGCATCCCCCCCCAAAGATTGAATTTGTTGATTTTGTCTGCACTCTGCACTTTTTGCCTGCACTGCATTGATAATCAATGTGTTACAGAGTGTAGGTATACCTGCACTCTGCCTACACACTTACACTTTGCCTGCACTACACACTTACACTCTTTACTACACACTAACACTCTGCATTACCCAGGAACTGAGTAACTCGCCTTTAGTTGTTCTGCCTACTGACGCAAAGCAAGGAAACTATGGTTTGCCCACACAGTAGTGTGCGCAACAAGATGGTTGTAGCACCAGGGCCGTCCTGTTACGGGGGAGAGAAATTTCAGTCGGAGCAATCGGCACGCCTACCTCCCAATGCAGACAACGCTAACAGTCATAAGTGAACGCGCGCCCCGGCGTGGCCGAAGCACAATTATACTTATGTCTTTACACGAATTTGACTAAAAAACGTGCGTACTTATGCCAGTAAGCAAATGTGTAAGCGCGTGTAGACAAAGTGTCAGCGAGTGCAAGTAAGTGTAGATAAAATGCAAGCGAGTGAAAGTAAGTGTAGATAAAGTGTAAGAAGTGCAGAAGGAAGTGCAAGCAAGTGCAGACAAGTGTAGAAGAATTATTGACAAGTGCAGGTAGCGTGTATGTAAAATGCAGACTTACCTACACTCTGTAATGCGTTGATAATCAGTGTAGTGCAGGTAAAAAGTGCAGGGTGTAGACAAAATCAACAAAATCAATTATTGGGGGTGCGCGCGCCACAAAAGCGCTGCCAAGAAACGCAAGCACTAATGGGGACGACGCGTCTCGCGTCGGGGAAAAGATGCCGCTGTTATTTAGTAGAGTTTGTATTTTCCTCCTTCCAAGAAACTGGAGT
>OGOX01000353.1_pt1 | contig 36224 bp, 27 predicted proteins | sample 1552761 | NCBI WGS metagenome assembly OGOX01 (sample SAMEA2580212, study PRJEB22360) | human gut metagenome | biome: human gut; feature: human-associated habitat; material: faeces | place: Denmark | collected 2008/2010
TTATTACATAAGCAAAACCCCCATCCCGCTTGAGAAAGTAGGATGGGGGATTTCTGTTTATCTTTGATTGAACTTTCGCAAGTTTTGCCCCACACGCCCTGAACCAACGGTCACCGGCCGAAGGGAAAGGTAAAGGGCGGAAGCTTTAAAATACCGGGCAATATACAAAGCTTTTGCCCTTACTATTATATTTGCACTTGGAAGTGTGTCCTGAGACAGAATAGAGTCCGATATTGGCTATATTTGATAGATTTCTGTCGTAACTTCTAGAGAGATGGTGGCAGACCCACCGCATTCGGCATGCAGGTGCTGATTGCAAACCACTTTGTGCTGCTCTGATGGAAACTGATGGGTAGTGAACGACAATTGAAAGTCTTCCGTAAGGTTGGCAAGGTATGTGTCAAGGAGATGAACGCAAGTGAACCATTGATGAAGCATCGTTAGCAAATTTAGCAAGTCACATCAGAACCAAGGTGTTTCTGAAATCTTGGGATAATGGCAGAGGAAACCTGTTTACTGTCTGCTGGGTGTGCGGTGTATAGGTGGCATGAACTTGACATGGGCTCTTTAGAGGAACAGGAGAAATAGGCATGGAATGCCAAGGGAAAATGCCGAGAGCCGTGACACGCAAGGCAGAAAGTACCGATGTCCATGTCTGTGGCGGACTACCTCGTAGTAGTGTTGAAGTCTCTGTAATGGGGATGGAGTGAAGGGGGTAGCGTGCTTAGCCAAATTTAAAGTCCAACTTAAGAAATTGAGGATGAAACAATGAACGAGGCAAAACCTTTTGTAATAGACAAGCGATTGGTGTGGGAAGCTTACCACAAGGTGAAAGAAAACAAGGGTAGTGCGGGTATCGATAAGGTTGACCAAAAGACATTTGATAAAGAAATGTCCAAGAACCTTTATAAGATATGGAATCGCATGAGTTCCGGTTGCTACTTTCCCAAAGCGGTGAAGCTGGTAGAAATACCAAAATCCAATGGGGGTACTCGCCCTTTGGGCATACCAACGATTGAAGATAGAATAGCGCAGCAGGTAGTAGTATCAGTACTGACTCCTATTCTCGAACCTATCTTCAAGGAAGATTCCTACGGCTATCGTCCAGGTAAGGGGGCGCATCAAGCCATAGCCAAGGCTAAGGAGCGCTGCTATGTGAATCCCTGGGTGCTTGATATGGACATCAGTAAGTTCTTTGACACAATCAATCATGAATTGTTGATGAAAGCAGTCCGCAAGCATACAGAGGAGAAATGGGTACTTCTATACATTGAGCGGTGGCTCAAAGTTCCCTATCAGACATCGAAGGGTGAAGTGATAGAGCGAACGATGGGAGTTCCCCAAGGTTCTGTGATAGGTCCGGTTTTGGCAAACTTGTTCCTACACTACGTGTTTGACGAATGGATGTCGCGTAACTATCCAACGATTCCGTTTGAGCGTTATGCTGATGACACCATCTGCCACTGCGTATCGGAGAAGCAAGCCCAGTTCTTGAAAGCTGTTCTAATGAAGCGCTTTGAGGAATGTGGATTGAAACTGAATGAAGAGAAGACAAAGATAGTCTATTGTAAGGATAGCAATCGAAGAGGTGACTCGGAACATACATCCTTTGACTTTCTAGGCTTTACCTTCAGACCTAGAAGTGCAAGAAACAGAAAGACGGGTCAAAACTTTACTGCTTTTCTCCCTGCAATAAGCAAGAAATCGATGAAGAGGATTAAAGAATCCGTAAGGGCTTGGAAACTGAATCGTAAAACTTTTGCTTGTCTGCTAGACATAAGCAATGAGGTTGATACGCAGATTAGTGGATGGATGAACTACTATATGAAGTTTGGTAGGTCTGAGTTCCGCAAGGTGTTGAATTACATTAATGAGCGACTAACCCGATGGGTGATGCGTAAGTACAAGCGTTTCTCTAAGGGTAAGAAGCTTGGTAAAGCGTACGATTGGCTTGTAGAGTATGCGGCACATAACAGAAATGAGTTTTCACACTGGGTGAAGGGATTTGTACCCTATCCACGTCTAGGTTAATAAAGAATATAAATTAATAAACAAAAGAGTTAAGTACGAAGAGCCGTGTGATGGGAGACTGTCAAGCACGGTTCCGAGAGAAGGGAGGGTGAAACTCCCTCCACTTACTCGACAAATAAAGAGGTGAAAATCTTTATATCTGCAAACTTTTGTTAACTTTGCAGAAAACTAGATAAGTACAATAAAAAAAGAAGAATACTCCATATCCAGCGTTAACCCTGTGCCCTTTCTAGCATAGTAAAGGCTTAGCCCTGTTTGGGGAACTGGATATTTTCTGAGCAGAAGCTTGAGAGTAAATTAGCCTGCTTGTGTAGAACAAGACAGGACTCGTAGTATAGTTGTAGCCGCTCAGAACGGAGCACCCTTCTTATTAAAAACTTCATTCAAAATGCAAATATACGGAATAGATTTGGCAAAAGAGAAATTTGACGTAAGTTTTTTCGACTTGACATCAAAAAAAGTATCAAACCAACCTTCACATAAGGTTGTAACGAACAATTTAAAGGGTATTGGAAAGTTTTTTAAAGGCCTTCCTAGCGATGCTGTATTGGTTGCTGAGCATACCGGAGTTTATGGTGATACCCTCTTGAAGTGCTGCATGGATAGCAATGTAAAGATTGCCTTTGTGGGTGGATATGTCATCCATAGATATAGAGCTACCCCTGACCGTGCCAAGACGGATGTTCTGGATTGTGCACTGCTCAGAGATTTTGGAGAGAGATATCCTGATAAGCTGAAATACAAGACGTTTCCAGAAGAGGCTCTATATGAGCTTCGTCAATTGGCACGCCACCGAGAAATGCTTGTAGAACAGCGTAAGCAGCTAATAACAGCCGACAAGAGCGAGGATTGTCGTCCTATCAGAAGTCTTGCCGTCAAGCGAAGCATGGACCGTATCAAAGAGATGTTGGACACGGAAATTGCAGAGACGGAAAAAGAAATGTTGAAAGTCATAAATGGACATGAGAGCATTCACCACAACTATGAGCTTGTTAAAAGTGTCGATGGAGTTGGGCTGATTACCGCAGTAGAACTATTGGTAAAAACAGAGAATTTCACAAAAATAACTACAGCGCGCCAATATGCTGCTTATGCAGGAACTGCGCCATACGAAAAATCATCGGGGAAAATGGACAAGGGAGCACATATATCCAAGATTGGTAATAGACGGTCAAAGACCTTGTTGTACATCTGCGCAGAAAGCGCCAGATTGCACAACAAGGAGATTAAACTGTATTACGAGAGACGTACTTTAATAGATAAAAAGCCGCGTCATTATGTACTAAATGCCATAGCAAACAAGTTGCTAAGGATTATATTCTCCCTCGTGGAAAAAGGTGAATTCTATGACGCAAACTTCATCAGGCAAGACCCAAGGGTCGTTAAACATAATTAACGTTAAAAATACGCTCAAAGCTTGCTCAATTAGAGTAAAACAGGGCGTTTGAAAGTGCAATTATTACCACCTTCAATTTTGTTATTTCAATTAATCTGATTATTTCAGTTTCTTGAGATAACCTTCAGCACGGGTATCTCCCAGTTCCTTTGCTTTTTCCAGGTTCTTGCGAGCCTCTTCCTTCTGCTTGTTCTCCATCTGGAGCAAACCGAGGAGGAGATAGCCATCGGCATATTCTGGAGCAATCTCTATGCAATGCTTGGCTGCACTAATTCCTTCTGCATATCTCTTCACTCGTAAGTCAAGACTAGCCCATTCTGCAAAATAAGTAGGCTCGTTAGGAGCGAGGTAGCAGGTACGGGCAATATCAATCAGCGCTGGCTGCCACATGCGCAACTTGGTCTCAGCCTTGTATCTTGCATAGAAAAATGCAGGATTAACAGGACGGACAATCGAATCATACATATTGTAGTCGGCTATAGCACTGCGATACTCTCCCTGTTCTGCCTGGAAATCACCACGAGCCAGATAGTAAGGACCAGCCATGGTGCCCGAGTTCTTAGCCTCATTGACAGCACTGTCCAGCAAGACCTTGATCTCTGTAGCTGGAGCCTTGAGCTGAATCTTAGCCTGAGCTGCCTCCAGGAAGATTTCCGGATTCTTGACCGAAGTCTTGGTCAGGGCGATGAACATATCGTATGCCTTCTGATAATTACCCTTGGTAAAGATGATGCGTGCCTCCTGATGCTGATATATAGGATTGGCATTGATGGCGTATGCCTTCTGTGCTTCCTCTATCGCCTTGTCGTAGGTCCAGGCTGTATAGGCAGAATCACCCTTATAGATCAGTTTCTGATAGATGGCATCAGAATAATTGGAGTGGGCTTCATCCTTGGCTGAAGATTTTTTGATTCCATCTTCCATACATTTGGCTGCCTCGGCAAACTCGTTCTTATCTACAAGAATAGTTGCTTTTTCCTTATAGCCGAATGCTGAAGCAGGGAACTTTGCCATAAACTCATCTGCATACTTGTCATAGATGTCGCGGGACACTTGAGACTTATTGAGCGTCATCATCGTAATCGCCTCCTGTTCGGTATCAGGAAGAGCAGTACGGATGCCTGTTTGGCGAAGGGCTGCATCCAGTGTGGAAAGACCCGTCACCTTCAACTCCTTGGCATAGTTGGCATCAATGGCAGTTACCTGACCGTTGCTGTGCATGATACCAATCACCTGACCGCTTTTGTTGACGAATGGGCAACCCACTGCATTGTCCGGTACGGTGTTGGAGAAGATGTAGTAATTGTAAGTTTCCTTAAACTTCTCAACGCTTGCGATATCCTCCTGCTGGAAAGGTGACTTCTTGATAGAATAAGGAACGAGCCAAACCTTGCTGCCCGCAGGTGATTCTGCCGTAGCAATGTTGGCAGCCGTGGTATTACCCAGTACCCTGAACTTGGCCACATCGTAAAGTTCATCGGCACCGAGGATGGCATCCACGTCCATCGACTTTCCGCTGGCATCCACGATGGTAGCCTTTACAGCACCGATAAACGGTTTGAAGGTACCGATAGCCGTTCCCTTGTTATCAATAAATACACCTTGTGTAGAAGAGATGATGTTACCATCCTTGTTGAAGGTGGTGAGTGTAAATACGCTCTTGGCGGCTTTCTGTACAGAGCCTGGCTGAGCGAAGAGGGATGATGCACCCAGCATCAGTCCCATCAGTATCATATTTATTCTTTTCATATTCTCAATAATTCTTTGGCATTGGCAAGAGCTGCCTGCGTGATGTCACTGCCACTGAGCATCTGGGCAATTTCCTCAATGCGTTCCTGGTTGTTGAGCTCTTTCATGTGCGAGATGGTTCCGTTCTCGGTTTCCTCCTTCAATACCTTGTAATGATGGCTACCCTTGGCAGCAATCTGTGGCAGGTGGGTGATGGAGAGTACCTGTCGGTTCTGGAGTCCCATCTCTTCCATGATATCTGCCATCTTTTCTGCTATCTTTCCGCTTACACCGGTATCAATTTCATCAAAGATGATGGTTGGCAACTTCACGGCTCCACTGATCATTGCCTTCAGCGAGAGCATCACACGGGCAATCTCACCACCCGAAGCAACCTGACTGACAGGCTGCAGCTGGGTACTCTTGTTGGCACTGAAGAGGAAGCTGACCTTATCGGCACCATTTCCTGACAGTGGCTTTTCAGCGAAGGCAATCTCGAATCTTACATTCGGAATGCCCAGCGGGATGAGTCTGCCCTTCATCTCTTTTTCGATGGCCTTTGCTGATTTCTGACGGATGGAAGTGAGTAGGGCAGCTTGCTTTTCAGCCTTGGCAAGGAGAGCAGCAACTTCTTTTTCCTTCTCTTCGATGTCTTCATCGCCATTATCGATATGCGAAAGCTGTTCTGCTATGCGGTCACGGGTAGCAATGAGTTCTGTCACCGTTTCCACATGGAACTTCTGCTGCAGGGTGTAGAGTTTGTCCAGACGGGTATTGATGGCATCCAATCGGTTAGGATCGAATTCCACGTGATCTACACTACTGCTGATTTCCTGCGCGATGTCCTTCAGTTCGATATAGCTGCTCTGCATTCTGCCAGCCACATCAGCCATGCTTGGATAGACATCACAGATATTTTCCAGTTGATGAGTGGCGTTCTTCAGTTTGTCAAGTATGCTGTCGTCGTCTCCCGAAAGCGCACTGTCAGCCTCGTAGAGAGCGGTCTTGATGTCCTCCGAATGGCTCAGGGTCTCTGCTTCCTGCTCCAGCTGTTCCAATTCGCCTTCCTGCAGATTTGCATCATCCAGCTCTTTATGCTGGAAGCGCATAAACTCCTCGTTCTCACGGTTCTTGGCAATCTCGGCTTTCAACTCTTCCAGAAGTTCCTTGGCTTTGCGATAGGCATAATACTCCTTTTGGTAAACCTTGAGCTGGTCGGCATCCTGAGCGATGATATCCACCACATTCAACTGGAAGTCTTCTTTCTGCAGAAGAAGATTCTGATGCTGCGAATGGATATCCACGAGTTGCTCTCCCAATTCTCTCATACGGGTGAGAGGCACCGGGGTGTCATTGATGAAGGCACGGCTCTTGCCGGCTGCAGTCAACTCTCTTCGGATGATCGTATCATCGGCATCATAGTCGATATCGTGATCATCAAAGAATTTCTGCATACCATATCTAGAGAGATCGAAGTGAGCCTCTATCACACATCGGTCTCTTCCAGCCTTGATCGCCTTGCTGTCGGCACGGTTACCCAGAAGCAGACCGATGGCACCGAGGATGATACTCTTTCCTGCTCCTGTCTCACCCGTGATGACGGAGAAGCCAGGATAGAGAGAGATGTTCAGCTCGTCGATGAGCGTGAAGTTCTTGATATATAATTGCTTGAGCATATTTATTCTACTTTTTGATAAAGATATAAAGGGAAAGCTGATTCTGATTTTCAGAAGCTTCCGTTCTGGAAGATGATCTCATGAAGATTCCAACCAGAAAAATCTATCCAGACAGATGATTCCCGAAAGATTATTCCTTGACCTGATCCCAATATTTATTCTGTGAAGGATTGATGGAGAAGAGGAGTTCATAGATGCTCTCCTTTTCCTTTTGGGTTCCCTTGCCGCGATAGATGTTGGCAAGTTCATCCTTCTTGAAATCGGTCCATATCTGTGGCAACAAACTGAGCGGGCGGTTTTCCTTCGCCTTCTTCAGTCCTGTTTCCAGGGCTGCGGTTATCTCTGTACGACCTCTTTCCGCATTATTCACCATCTCGTCGAGTCCTTTCCGGTAGTAGTCATACTGCAACTGTCTGAAGGGTTCCAACGCTCCATCCAGATAGTCAGAGATGATGGCATATCGGTTGCGGTCATCAGAGAAAGCCTTCCATCCGGGATAATCCAGATTCTGGGCATTGTTTGTCAGATTCATGCAGCGCTGCAGGATGTCTTCACCACCTTTGGGTGCAAAACTATCCAGATCGATGCCGATGATAAGATATGCATAATAGGCAAAGAGAGCTGTAAGCTGATTGTCTATCTGCTGCTCATTGAACTCCAACTGGTCGTATTCGGCAAAACGAAACGTGAAGTTATCGTCCACATTATTATATAAGGTGGAGGTGTATGCCGAATTGAAGACGGGGCGATTGGCCTGTATCAGCGCCTTGCAGGTAAAGAGATTCTGGTCTCTGTCATACTTGGTGACGGTGATGTTGAAGTTGCAGATGATGCGTTCGTTCTTCTGAAACTGAAGATGAGTCCATTGGCGATTGTTGACGAATTGCTGCAAGGTCTGTTGCAGATTGTCGAATACGCCTTTTTCCGTACCCGAAATCTGGGCATGGTTGATGGTAATCTTAGCTTGCAGCTCCTGTGCTGAAATCGTAGAAGGACTGCAGCACAGGAGGCCACCAGCTAAAGATACCGGACTAAAACAGGAGAGCCAGCTCGTCAATGATGTCGTGAGCCACCTCAGTCTTCGGTTTCTTTTCATATTCTTTCTTTCCCTTTTCAGAGATGATGGTAATCTGATTGTCGTCAGTGCCGAAAGTAGTGCCCGGATTACGGGTAGAGTTGAGCACGATGAAGTCGGCGTTTTTCTTCACTCTCTTCTTCTGTGCATTACTCTCTTCATCGTTGGTTTCCAGGGCGAAAGCTACGATTCGCTGATTCTTTTGTTTCATCTGTCCCAAAGCTGCTGCGATGTCATGGGTAGGCACCAGAGTCAACTCCAGGTCATCCTTTTCGCGCTTGATTTTCTTATCCGCTACATTGGCTGGACGGAAGTCTGCTACGGCTGCACAGAGAATGGCAGCATCAGATGAAGCAAAGGCTGCTGTGGCTGCCTGATACATCTCCTCACAGCTCTCCACATTGATGCGGTGGATAGCAGGACTACAGTCTAATGAAACAGGACCTGCCACCAAAGTAACATCCGCACCACGGCGAAGACATTCTTCGGCAAGTGCGAATCCCATCTTTCCTGAAGAATAATTGCCGATGAAACGCACTGGGTCTATCTTCTCATAGGTTGGTCCAGCTGTAATCATCACCTTCTTGCCGCAGAGATCTTTCTCCGTATTCTTCAGGTTCCCTGATTCTACTTCAGCAACCTCATCGGCACTCTCCATCATGTTGAAGTATCTATCCAGGTAATCCACGATGACATCCGGTTCCTCCATGCGTCCCTTTCCCTCTAATCCAGAAGCAAGGAATCCCACTTCCGGTTCGATGATATGGTTACCATAGCCGAGAAGGGTCTTCATGTTAGCCTGGGTAGAAGGATGCTTGTACATATCAAGGTCCATGGCAGGAGCAATGAAGACTGGTGCCTTCATGGAGAGATAGGTGGTGATGAGCATGTTGTCTGCAATGCCATGCGCCATCTTGCCCATGGTAGATGCCGTACATGGTGCAATGACCATCGCATCCGCCCAGAGACCGAGATCCACGTGCGAATTCCAGGTACCATCACGCTGTGAGAAGAACTCGCTTACCACAGGCTTGTGGGTCAGCGCCGAGAGGGTGATAGGGGTAATGAACTCCTTACCGGCAGGCGTAATGACCACCTGTACCTCAGCTCCCTTCTTGATGAGACCACGGATGATAAGACATGACTTGTAGGCTGCAATGGAACCCGTAATGCCCAATACGATTTTCTTTCCTTTTAACATATTATTTTCCCATTCTCTTGTTGAACTCGCGCAGACGGATACGGGTGAGTACCTGCTTGGTATTGTTGGTGAAATCGCTTCCCAATACCCAGGTGAAGTAACCAGGATCCTTGGTCAGGATCTCTGCCACATCCCATCCTTTGTACTTGCCGAAGTTGAATACCTCGTGCTTGCGAGGATTGCCCTTTTCGTCGAGTATCACATTGCCGTCAGCATCCTTCAACTCCTGCCAAACGATGCGTCCGGCAAAATCTACATTGTCGTTGCGCTTGGAGAACTCAGCAAGCTCGTCCATGTCATTGTTAAGCACACGGTCGGCTTCCTCCTGAACACCAGGGGCATAACGGTCCAGCTCGCCTTTCAGTACGCAATAGGTAGCCTCGGTATCCTGGTCAGCGCGGTGTGCCTCGAAGTCTTCCTCCATCTTTCTGCCGCAATAGAACTTGTAGGCAGCAGCCAGGTTACGACGCTCCATCTTCATAAAGATATTCTGTGCATCAATGAGGCGACTCTTGGAGAAATCGAAATCGATGCCGGCACGCAGGAATTCCTCTGCAAGCATAGGTACATCGAAATGATTGGAGTTATAGCCAGCAAAATCACAACCGGAGAACTCCTGGTTGAAGGTAGCCGCCAACTGCTTGAAGGTTGGTGCATCCTTCACATCATCATTGCTGATACCTGTAAGAGCAACCACCTCTTCAGGGATTGGCTTCTCTGGATTGACAAACTGGTTTTTACGAACCTCTGTTCCATCTGGATACACCTTGATATAGGAGATCTGGATGATTCTGTCTTTTACCATGTCAAGACCGGTAGTCTCTAGGTCGAACACGATCAGAGGCTTAGTAAGATTTAATTTCATTACTTCTAGTATTTATTACTATATATTACTGATAGGGAAGGGGTGTTTAGATGAACCAAGCTCCTTATTCGTTAAGGAGCATTGGCATGATGAGCATGAGGATGTCCTCGTCTTCTGGCTGCTCAGCTGGTACAATGATACCAGCACGGCTAGGATCAGCCAAGTGGAAGACAACCTGATCGCTGTTCAGATTACCCAGGATTTCCATCAAGCTGCTACCCTTGAAACCGATGCTGATGCTGGAACCGCTATATTCGCAAGCCAATACTTCCTTGGCAGAAGTAGAGAAGTCGATGTCTTCTGAAGAAACCTCGAAACGGCCGCTCTCGATATGGAAACGGATCAGCTGGCTGCTCTCGCTGGCAAATGGCAAAACACGGCGCAATGCACTCTGCAACCCTTTGCGATCTACGGTTATCTCACATGGGTTGTTGGCAGGAATCACTGAGTTGTAATTAGGATAGCGACCATCAATGAGGCGGCATTTCAATACGCCATCGCTAAACTGAATCTCAGCTCTGCGTGCATCAAACTTGATGGTTGCCTCATCATCCTTGCTCAGAATGTTCTTCAACAATGATGCTGGCTTCTTTGGCAGGTTGAATGAAGAAGGAGTCTCACTCTTGACAGTGAAGTTCTTGCTTCTTACCAACTTATGGCCATCACTTGCTACGATGGCAAGCGATTCGGGAGTAAGGTCGAAATAGATACCATTCATTACTGGGCGCAGCTCATCGCTGGCTGTTGCAAAGAGAGAACGGTTGATATTGTCGATCAGCACCTGTGCTGGCAAGACGAGGGTAGTGCAGGCATCACCCATGTCCTGTGTTGGAGGATAGTCTTCAGCATTCAAGCCTGTGAAATTATAGAGACCATTCTGATATACAATCTTAATGGCATAACTATCTGTATCTACATCGAAGCTGAGAGGCTGCTCAGGCAACTCCTTCAATGCATCCAGGATGACGCGGTTGGCAACGCAGAACTCGCCTTCGCCATCGCAGTCAGTGAGAGCGATGGTACTCTTGATGATGTTGTCACTGTCGCTTGCGGTGATGGTCATCTCGCCGTTGGCAACTTGAAACAGGAAATTGTCAAGGATAGGCAGAGAATTCTTGCTGCCAATCACCTTAGCAAGCATATTGAGCTTGCTGTTCAATGCTGAACTTGAAACTGTAAATCTCATGAGTCGTTATTTTATATTATTAATTTTCTATATTACTTATCTCATTTTCATTGCTGATGCTCCTTACTTGACGGGTAAATTGGAGCATTTGCGCAATTATGAGCACAAAAATACAAAAAATATTGGGGATAGACAAAAATAATCGAAGAAATGTTTTTGTTTTAAAACTATTTTTAGTAATTTCGCAGTCAGAAAGAAAAATAACAGATAGATTCACTCGTTTTTGAGCCTCTTCATACATCTTTTGATTCTCGATGAAAATGGGGCTTGGCAGGCGAAGGATTGAAACAATTTTTAAAATAATAATATGGAATTACAAGGAAAGGTAATTGCCGTTTTACCAGAAAAAAGCGGCGTTTCAGCAAGAGGTGAGTGGAAGGCTCAGTCTTATGTCATTGAAACTCATGAGCAGTATCCAAAGAAGCTTTGCTTCGATGTTTTCGGTGCAGACCGTATTGCTCAGTTCAACATCCAGAGTGGTGAGGAACTTTTGGTTTCTTTTGATTTGGATGCACACGAATATAATGGTCGTTGGTTCAACAGTGTCCGCGCTTGGAATATTCAGCGTGTAGATCCTAATGCTGTTGCTGCCATGCAGGGTGGCATGCAGCCTGTTGGTTCTCCATTCCCTCCAGTAAGTGCGGCTCCTCAGGCAGCTCCAGCTCCTGCTCAGGGTGCAACAGCTCCATTCCCTCCAGCTCAGCCAGCAGCTTCTGCAGCAGGTGGCAGCGCAGATGATCTCCCATTCTAAGAGAGAACTGCATGTAAGAAAAATGCAAAGAGCATTCGAAAGGGCTTGTTTCCACAATCCTTACGAATGCTCTTTTTCTTTAATTGGACTTTTATGCCGGTTTAACCAGCTGAAACATTACCCTTAAGGAAAAAAAGATTTATCCTTAAGGAAAAATATAATTTCCCTTAAGGGAAAATATTTCTAGCCTTAAGGGTAAAAGTTTAGCCCTTGATGGAAGCTAAACTTTAACCTGGAAAAAACTTATACTTTTTTATTCCTTTGCTAATCGTTTCGTCTTCTTTTTTCAAAGAATGCCCGGGAGGCAGCAAAGAACAATACCACTGCGGCGGCATTTTCGACCGCTACCATCCAGAAGGCACCACTATAACCGAAATGCTCGGCTACAACACCACCCAGAAGACAACCGATTCCGAATCCCAGGTCCCAACCGGTCAGGATACTGCTGTTAGCCGTTCCACGCTGGTCGTGGCGGGCTACATTGATAAACATATTCAGGAAGGCTGGATACAGGTGACCATTTCCCAATCCTATCAATGCAGCTGAAAGATAGTAGGCTACCGGATGCTTGATGGCTACGAATATCGTAAAACCAACGAGCGATATCAGCATTCCTTCGGCAGCATTCTGGGTCAGCTTACCCTGACTCAAAGCCTTTCTGCCTTGCAATCTGCTCATGAACAATCCCATAGAGAGGATTGCAAAATAGGTACCCGTTCCTCCGGTAATGCCTAATTCCTCCTTACTGTAAATGGCGAGATAGTTGCTCAATACACCCCAGCAGAAACCAAACATGCAGATGTTGATGGCCAACAGCCAGGCGCGGGTCAGGAAGAAGCGGTCGAGCGAGAGCTTCTCCTTGTTTTTGATGATTTCCTTCTCTGGGAGTTTCACCGTTCCAGCTATCACTACAGAAGCAATGGCTACCACAAAGGCTATCCAGAAAAGTACCATATAGCTACCCACCAGATTGTGCAGATAGATACCTATGGAAGGGGCTATCGCCATGGCGAAGTTGTTGCTCAATCCATAAAGACCGATACCCTCATTGCGTCTGCTCGATGGCAAGACATCGATGGCACAGGTACTGTTGGCAACAGTTACCGCTCCGAAAGGTCCACCATGCAGGGTTCGGCAGATGGCAAACATCAGGATGGTACTGGCAGCTATGTATCCTGCAAAGAAGATGGCAAAAGCCGTCAGACAGACCATCAGCACTTTCTTACGGGAAAATCCATCCACCACATATCCGCTGAAGGGACGGATGATGAGTGCCGCCACCGTATATCCGCTCAGCACAATGCCTATGACATCCTTGGTTGCCCCGAAGGTCTCACTCAGATAGAGTGGGAGGAGTGGGGTGAGGAGATAGAAGGCAAAGTAAAGCAGAAAGTTGGTGGTCATCACCTTGATGTAATTCGCATTCCAAAGTTTTTCTTTCATCTCTTCTGTATTTCTTAATTTCAAGATTCTACCCTATACTGAACTTTCGCATGTGGGGAAGTTAAGTGAAGTTAGGGAAGTTTATATTCTATTCTCTAGCCAGGCATCAATGAGTTTGCGGGCAATCGACAATTTCTCCGGCAGAACAGGGAGATTGTCCTTGCTGAACCATTTGCCGCGGGAAAGCTCTTCCTTCTGAAGATGAATCTCACCATCTACATATTCGGCTGTATATCCTACCATCAAGCCACTTGGGAACGGCCATGGCTGGGAACCGAAATACTTGAGGTTCTTGATGGTCAGACCAGTTTCTTCCATCACCTCACGATGAACAGCTTCCTCCAGACTTTCACCTGTTTCTACAAAACCGGCTACCAAGGAATCGAAGTTACCCTTGAAGTTGCGGGCATGAACCAGCAGCACCTGATCGCCCTTCTTGATAAGAACGATGATGGCTGTAGCGAGAGAGGGCCAGACAGACTTGCCACACTCGGTACACTTCTTACTGATATCCGTTGACATCTTCATAGGTGAACCGCATACACCGCAAAACTGGGTGTTCATATCCCAATAGTTCAGTTCCTGACATTTTCCCGCTTTCTGATACAACTCTGGGGAGAGCTTGTAAAAGCTAGGACGCAAACCGCACATCTCATATTTCGGATTGTCGGTTACGGGCTCTGGAATGGTGAAAGTCTTCACTTCCGTACCGTCATTCATCGGTGTGATGTTGAGGATATGGGTCCAAGGCTTGGTTGCTACCGGACTTTCCTCACTACATGGAATCGTATAGGTTCCATCTTCTCTCTTCTCGAGCAAGATATCTGTCTTGCAAAATATAAACCAATACTTCATAATCTATTATTTTTTCTTTCCGAAAAGCAACTCATAGTCACGCTGGGCTGCAGGCTTGGTCCATGCTTCCGGCACGAACTTCCAGTTGTTGTTTGGCTTGGCATCCACGGTTCCCATCTTTTCGATGGCCTCCATCAGATAGTAACGCTGGTCGCGCTCACTGCGATAGATGATTCTGCTATCCAAACTATCCTTTGGAATACCGGCGCCACGGGTGAGGAGCTCTCCGCCGCCATTGCCGCGATAACTGTTCACTGCCACCTTATACCATTTCTTTTCATCGAAAGGCTGGCCATTGCTCATACGCAGAATCTTCACCTTCTCTCCGTCTGGCTTGGTAACATCAACCTCATAATCGATGCCGGCAGCACTGTCAAAATTGAAGGAGAGGTTCTTGAAGCCCAGACGCTGCTGATCGCCCTTGGTCTGGGTATCGAGCAGGAGCAGATGGTCTTCAGGACTCTTCATCGTATTCACCCAAAGATCATAGCTCATCTCCAGATGCTTGCGGATCTCCTCACCGGTAAGGCGCATCACGTAGAGCTGATTCTCATATTTATAGAGATTGAACATGTCACCAACGTAGATAGGTCCCGCCTTGATGGTAGAATTAAACTGGAGGGGCGCATTGAAGGCGATATCGGCATTCGTGATCTGAAGCTGCAGGTTGAGGATGAAATCATTGAAGGCGCAGTTGCCGAAGAAAGACTCGCGGCTGTGAATGGTATTCTTGAAAGTTCCAATCTGCTTGCTGACAAACTTGTTGATTTCTGCAATCTGAGGCTCGAATGCCTTCATGAAATCCTCATCAATAGGACATTTTGTCACATCTGGCAGACTGCCAACTATCTTCTTGTCTGTCACAACATACTGCTTTTTGCCATTCACCTTCTTCTTGTTCAGGGTAATGGTCACCTCGGCATCTGCCACATTCAGTGCATTATTGGCAGGGTCGAGACACACCACAGGCTTACCTTCCACATTCAGGATCGTCTCATTGCAGCGGGTATGGTCATGTCCGAAGAGTACCATGTCGAAGCCTGGCACCTCCTTTGCTACCCGCAGGGAGGCATCCTCCTCATATTCAGGAGTGACAATACCGCCATCCTTACCGCTGTGGAAGACACCAATGACAACGTCCGGCTTCTCCTTCTCCTGGATAATCTTCATCCATTTACGGGCACAGGTCACCATATTCTCAAACTTCATTCCGCTCCAGAGATTCTCTGTCAGCCAGTTGGGAATAGCTGGGGTCAGCATACCGAGAACGGCTATCTTCACACCCTCACGGTTCAGGATGATATAAGGCTTCACATAAGGCTCACCGGTCTTGGTATCAATGATATTGGCACCCAGCACCGGGCAATCTAACTCCCTGATCCACTTGTCATAAACCGCATGTCCAGTCTCTACATCGTGATTACCGAAAGCCTGGGCATCATACTTCATATAGTTGACGACATCAGCTGCCACATTGCGAGCCTGGGTGTTGACATAATTATAGAAATAGCAGGTAGGTTGTCCCTGAAGGATATCGCCATTCTCCAGGAGGATGACATTGTCCTTATAGGTCTTGCGCAGATCGTTTACATAAGAGGATACGCGTGCCAGAGTTCCTGCCTTCGGTTTGCGATTGATGAAATCGTATGGGAAGAAAGAACCATGGACATCACTCGTCTGAATCACTCTGAGTTTGACGGTGCGCGGCTGAGCCATTGCCTGCGAATTAAAAGTGAGCGCCAACAAGAGCGCTGCGAATAACTTTTTCATACTTTTTCTCGAATTTATTTGTTTCAACTGCAAAATTACAAAAAAGTTGGCAATTACGGCATACTTTTTGTTGGATTCTTATAAAAATCATAAAAATAGGAGGTATTATACTATGGCATTTGTAGATTATTACAAGATTCTCGGTGTAGATAAGAACATCCCGCAGAAGGATGTGCGCGCTGCATATCGCAAGCGTGCTAAACAGTTTCATCCGGATTTGCATCCTAACGACCCAAAGGCAAAGGCTAAGTTCCAGGCGCTGAACGAGGCGTATGAGGTGATTTCCGATCCGGACAAGCGTGCTAAGTACGACCAGTACGGCGAACAGTGGAAGAATGTAGGAGGCTTCGGTGGTGGAGGCTATGATGGAGCTGCCGGCGGAGGTGCCGCTGGTGGAAATCCATTCGAAGGCTTCGACTTCAGCAGCTTCGGTGGTGGAGGAGGCGGTTTCTCCAGCTTCTTCGAAAATCTCTTCGGCGGAGGTCGTGCCCGTGGTTCACAAGGTGCCGGTTTCGGTGGCTTTGGCGGATTCGGCGGAGCAGGTGCCGGTTTCGGTGCCGGTGCTGAATATGGTACAGGCGGATGTAACGGCGGCTGCGGTGGCCGTAGCGGCAGAACGAATACCGGCGAGATGAACATGAATGTGAATATCGACATGTACACCGCACTGCTCGGTGGTGAGGGCATCATCACATTGAGCAATGGTTCGAAGATTAAACTGAAAATCAAACCAGAAACCCAGAACGGTACCAAGGTACGTGTTCGCGGCAAGGGTTATGACAGAGGTGATGGAACCTTTGGTGATCTGATGATTACCTATAACGTGAAGTTGCCTACTGGTCTGAATGAAAAACAGAAGGAATTGCTCCGACAGATGAAGGAAGCAAAGTAAAAGGAAAAAAGAAAGCTCCGATGGACTCAACAAATCCATCGGAGCTTTCTTTTTATATTGTTTTAGAACTTACGAATCTTTTAATCAGAGCCGATCTATTGCTGTGGCTCAGAAACCTTGTTCATATTGAAGGCAGAAACTTTGCCATCAGGTGAAACAACAGCAGAAATCTTAAAGAGTTGTTCCTTCTTGGTGCCATCTGTCAAATCTACGTCCTGACGGGCTGAGAACTGTACCTGATACTCATATTCCTCATCGCCAACCTCGCGCTTCTTGATCTGGTAGTCGTTGTTGATGTGCCAGTTCATATTGGCTACATTATCTTTATAGAGCTTGTCCATAAAGGTAACGACATCAGCCTTGGTAGCCGAGTTCTTACCAAGCAGGGAAGAGAGAATATCCTCGCAGGTAGCAGTCAATCCATCCGCATTACGGGAATTGATGCTCTGGAAGAACTGACGGAACAATCCGCTCACCATCTGCTTTTCTTCTGGCTGGAGGTCACGGCTCTTCACTTTCTTCAGGGCATTTTCAGCCTCTTCGATATGAGCACCATCTATATGAGTATTCAGATATGTTTGGTAGGCATCAGCTGTATCTGCAGCCTTAGCCACATTCCAGTCGAGGGAATCTATCTTAAGCAACGCTTCCTGTTTGTGCAAACTGTTAGGATACTTCTGGAGATATGCTTCCAAAGCTTCTTTCGATCCGCTCACTACCGCATTGGTCCAATCCTGGTCGTTCTGCTTCAACAGGTCTAGATGAGCCATGATGGAATCGCGATGCGCTTCATCTGCATCCTTGTAGGTATCGAGATAACTCTGCAGTACCATCGGATCGCTGCTTTGCATCGCATACTCATAAGCTTCCATCTCCTTGTTGCGATTGGCACTGTCGTAGAAGTAATACATAATGCCACATGCCAAGACAGCAAAGATGAATGAGACGATGAAGATAGAGCGGGTGTTCTTTTTCTTCTGTGGTTCCTGAGGAGTATTGCCCTCTCCGCCATCATTTCCGCTCGCAGTAACACCAGGACGACGTACAGGAGGTACTGGTGGGACAGGAGGGGTTGGAGTTGTTGGAGTTGTTGGAGCCGCAGGAGCCTGCGGTGTTGCTGACGATGCTGCAGACGACACCGGTGATGTTGCTTCCGCAAGAGGACGAGTTACCCCCACTGCTATCTCATGGCAGTTTGGGCACATCTCCTGACTGCTGAAATAAACCTCACCGCAATGAGGGCATTTAGTGATTTTTCCTGCTATCTCAACGCCACAACTAGGACAGGTTGGAGCCTTATCACTGATCTGGCGACCACATTCTGGACATTTAATAATTGCCATAGTTTTATTTAAAGTTTATATTTTACTAAAATCGTTTCTATGCTTTCAGACCTTATTCACTCTTTACCTTGAAACTAATCATCAAGTTAAAAGCTCCAAGTTCAAAGTTACAATGCCTTATCTGTGTCTGAATCTAATCTCTCTCAATCGATGCCTGCCCATGAATCTGCTCTTATCCACGTAGCCATTGATACCGTTCAGTTTTCCCTTACCGGTATATTGCCACATCTCAAAGTCTCTTCCATCCTTGAGCACTGGTTCTCGCTTGGTATATTGTGCTATCATCAGCTTGTAGCTGTCGAGCTTTCCCAAGAGATAATGGTCATAGAAGTTGGCACCCGTATAGATGAGCGGCTTCTGCCTGTATGCCTTTTCCACGAGATGCAGGAACTTGAAGAGTGAGTCGCAAAATTCTTCTGTTTCCAAACCACTCTTGGTCTCTACGTCGATCATCGGCAAGAGATCCTGGTCGCCTGGGCGGCACTGTGCCATGAAATTCTTCAGCTGGGTTTGCTGAGGAATACGGGCACGATAAAAGTGGTATGAACCCACCTTGAGTCCATATCTATGAGCCAGATCAATATTCTGCTTATATTTGCTATCTACATTGGTTCCACCTTCGGTAGCCTTCAGATAGACATACGCCATCTTGGAGTTATCGCCCACCGTTTCCCAGAACACATTGCCCTGATAGTGACTGAGGTCTATGCCATGCACATGACTGCAGGTATCCTCGCATTGCACCTGCGCACTTGCGCATAGTGTTATAATAGATGATATTATTGTTATACAAAATCGTTTCATAGATGCAAAGGTACGAAAATAGCTTGAAATTCGTCACAGAGTATGCTTATTTTTTATATATTTTATATTATTCTTCGATTTCTGAGAGCGAGCGGTAGAAGTTATTGCAGAAATTGCTGATAGTTTCTATGGGCGCATATTCCAGATACCGCATACTGCGGCGCAGGTTTTTGCGCATCGTGCCACCGGTGGTGCGAACGAATCCAGCCTGAGTCTGCTCGAATAAAATTTCCTGCTGATCGAGACTGTTATAATAAAGCGAACGGAGGGTCAGCTTGTAGGCACCACGTTCTACACGGCGCACGAAAGGTATCTCATCCTGTTCAAATTCGAAGAAAAGGATAAGTACACTGCCCTGCAACTGCGCCATACGCTGGATGCGGAGCTTGCGCAGCCATTTTTCCAGTTTTACGAAATCTACCTTGTCGCCCTTGGTGCGCAGGTAGTTTCCCATCTCGATGATGCCGCCAAGATTAATGCCATTGGCTAATATTCCATTGATATTGGATACGATGATGCGAAGTAAATAAATGGTCTCAATAGAGGTGTCGATGGCATGACGCTCATTTTCCTGTATGCTGGCTAAACGTCGGTTCAGGAAACCATTGTTCATTCGTACTTCACCCGCAGGCACATCGCTGAGGTTCTTCATCATCTGGGCTATCTTCTTCTGTTTGAAGGTAGTCATCGGTTCCATCTCCTCCTTCGTATGAAAATGATCGGAACGCAGCTTGACAAAAAGGTTTCTCTGTAAAAAATCCATCGTGTATTCATTTAAAAGTTAAACAATTGGCAATAAGCCACTTCCATTCTAGCTGTATCGCTTCGGGTAACGAAATAGTATCGAAAACAGCGCAGCTATACCGATAGCCAGAGGATAATAGAGGTATGGAAGGATATCCATCGGACTCAGATTGGCAAGACCTGCTGCCAGAAGCATCTGTACTCCGTATGGTATCAAGCCCTGAACCGTACAGGAGAAAGTATCGAGAATACTGGCTGCCTTGCGGTTGTCAACTCCAAACTTATCACCGATTTTCTTGGCTATGTTGCCTACCGTGAGGATGGCAACCGTATTGTTGGCAGTACATACATTGACCATGGAAACCAGTGCTGCAATAGACAGTTCGGCTCCTCGCTTGTTACTGACGTGAGCCGTAATCTTATCGATGATATAATTGATACCGCCATTCTCACGGATGATTTCGAGCATGCCACCCGCCATCATTGCGATGATGACCAGTTCGCCCATACCGATGATTCCGTTACCCATGGCCGAAAACCAACCGAAGAGACCGTAACCTCCGGTAGCACCCAGAAGCTGACAACTTACACCAATCACACCACAGAGCAATGTTCCCATCGTAAGAACCGCCATCACATTCATACCCGCCACAGCTGTGACAAGTACTACCAGATAAGGGACTACCTTGACATATTCAACCTCCGGAATATCAGTAGGTGCCTGCAGACCGATACCCATCACGGCATAGATAGCCAGTACAATAACGGCGGCAGGTACTACGATAAGAGAATTGACACGGAACTTATCGCTCATCTTGCAATTCTGAGTCTGGGTAGCTACTACCGTGGTATCAGAGATAAAGGAGAGATTATCTCCAAAATAAGCTCCACCAACGATGATAGCTGTCATCATACCTATGTTTACGTCCATGGAGTGGGCGAGTCCCGCAGCTATCGGAACAAGTGCCACAACGGTACCTACACTTGTTCCGATGGATACGGAGATAAAGCAGGCTGCCAGAAAAAATCCCGGCAGAATCATACTGGCGGGAAGAATGCTGAGTGCAAGATTGACTGTTGCATCGACAGCTCCCATCGCCTTAGCCGAAGCTGCGAAGGAACCTGCCAATACATATATCCACAACATGAGCATCAGATTGTTGGCGCCGGCACCCTTGCTATAGGTATCTACACGACTCTTGATGGGCATACCACCAGAAATCGCAATGGCATAGATACTGGAGATCATAAATGCCACGGTGAGCGACAAATTGGTATCCTTATGACTGGCATCTACCGAATAGACGGTGAATGCCACGATGAGGACAATCAACAAAAACAATGGCGACAACGCCAACAATCCTTTCTTATTACTCATGTTTCTTTTTAAGTTATTACAATGTTACTCCATTCTTGAAAATGGAAATCTCACGATAGCCGTTGTACTCGTTGCGAGCTTAGATCTGCGTTCTGCGGTAGAAATCGATATTTTCCTTCATCAGCAGCTCAATAGGCATGTAATTCACCGGATTCACCTTCTTCTTGAGAACGATGGCACGGAAGAGGGTATCCACGCAATAGTAGCCCTGCATATAGGCATGCTGTGCGATGAGGAACGAGATACTGCCTTCGCGCAGACATTTCGCATTCTTGCCCACCATATCATAACCCATGATCTGTACATCACGGCGATTGGACTTAAGCAGATAATCTCCCACGATATGCGCCTTCGATGTCATTGTTATACAATGATGTGTAGCAGGATGTTCGTCAAAGTACTGACCCAGCATCTTCTGGTATTCGTTGCGGGTTCCATTGAGCGGAAGATCAAGCACATTGATGACAATCTGTGGGAAATGATCGTGCATATAATGACGGAATCCCACCTCACGGTTATCCTGCTGCTTGCTGACCACATGACCATCCTTGGTCTGTCTCATCAGCATCACCTCTTTCTCATTGCCCGCAAGCATCATCAGCATCTTGGCTGCAAAGAAGCCAGAGCAGAACGAATCCTGTCCATAGAAGGAGAGAGGGCGCAAGTCTGGCATATAAGAATCGAGCAGGATAAATGGAATACCCTTTTGATGCAATTGGTCTGTAAAACCACGTGTCTCTTCCAAAGATGATGGTACTACGATAACACCTTCCGGATTGGCATCAAGAATCTCTTGTGAAACAGCCTTGAAAGAATCCTCATTGGAACGTTCGTAGAATCGAATCTCTAAATCAATATGGAAATCCCGGCGCTGGTCTTCGCACTTCCTTGCACCTTCTTCTATCTCTTCCCAATAGGCTTCCGACTCATGCTTCGGTATCAGAAGGCAAAAAGTATAAGCCTTGTTGTATGCCAATGCACTGGCATACATATTAGGTTGATAATTCATTTCCTTGAGCGCTTGTTCCACCTTCTCACGAGCCGGCTTCGACACGTTCGGGCGGTCGTGGAGCACACGGTCCACTGTTCCTACAGATACGCCTGCTCTTTCGGCGATATCCTTGATTCTGATTCTTTCGGCCATTGTTTTTAAGTTTATGGTTGGAGCACATTGCACGTACATTATTATATAATAACTGTGCGCACAAACTGTGCTTTTTTACTATGTTTTGTTGAACTGCTGGTTTGTGTGCGGTCACACCATCAGCATTCGGGCGCAAATATACAACATTTTTTTGAATTGTGCGAATGCACAGCTCTTTTTTTGCACAAAAAACGAAAAAAAAGGAGAAAAAAAGGGAAAAAGTGAGAAAAATACGAAAAAATAGGGCGATAAATGAAAAAAACTGCGATTAAATTTTGGTATTCGAGAAATTATAGCTATTTTTGCCAACGGTTAAGGACAACTACAATAAAAAATTGTCTATTAGTAAACAAACAATAAAAACAAAGAAATTAAAACTATCAAACAATGGCAAAGATTGTAACATTAGGCGAGATTATGCTTCGTTTGTCACCAGAAGGCAACGATCGTTTCATCCAGAGTGAGTCACTTCGCATCATCCCTGGTGGTGGTGAGGCTAACGTTGCTGTTAGCCTTGCTAACTATGGTCACGATGCATATTTCGTATCAAAGTTGCCAAAGCACGAGATTGGCCAGATTGCAGTAAATGGTCTTCGTCGTTATGGCGTCAATACTGAGTTTATCGCCCGCGGTGGTGATAGAGTAGGTCTCTACTATGCAGAGACAGGTGCTTCTATGCGCCCATCTAAGGTTATCTACGACCGTGCTCACAGCGCTATCGCAGAGGCTGATCCTTCTGATTTCGACTTTGACAAGATCATGGAGGGTGCTCAGTGGTTCCACTGGAGCGGAATTACTCCTGCTATCAGCGACAAGGCTGCAGAATTGACCAAGTTGGCTTGTGAGGCAGCTAAGCGTCATGGCGTAACAGTATCTGTTGACCTCAACTTCCGCAAGAAGCTCTGGACATCAGAGAAGGCTATCTCTGTGATGCGCCCATTGATGCAGTATGTAGATGTTTGCATCGGTAACGAGGAAGATGCTCAGCTTTGCCTGGGCTTCAAGCCAGATGCAGACGTAGAAGGCGGCAAGACTGATGCTGAGGGTTACTATGGCATCTTCAAGGGTATGATGGAAGAGTTCGGCTTCAAGTATGTCGTTTCTACGCTCCGTGAGTCTCTTTCTGCTTCTCATAATGGCTGGAAGGCTCTTATCTATGATGGTAAGGAGTTCTATCAGAGCAAGCACTACGACATCAACCCTATCATCGACCGCGTGGGTGGTGGTGACTCTTTCTCTGGTGGTTTGATCCATGGTCTCCTGACTAAGGAGACTCAGGGCGAGGCTCTTGAGTTCGCTGTTGCTGCTTCTGCCTTGAAGCACACTATCCCTGGCGACTTCAACTTGGTTTCTGTTGACGAGGTTGAGAGCCTTGCTGGCGGTAATGCTAATGGTCGTGTACAGCGATAACATTTAACATTAAAACAAGAAGATGGCAAAGTTTAGCAAAATGCAGGTCATGGCAGCTATGAAAGAGACTGGTATGGTTCCTGTATTCTTCAATAAAGATATCGAAATCTGCAAGAACGTGATCAAGGCATGCTACGAGGGTGGCGTTCGCGTATTTGAATTCACCAACCGTGGCGATTTCGCTCACGAGATTTTCGGAGAGTTGGTAAAGTGGGCTGATAAGGAGTGCCCTGAGATGATCTTGGGTGCTGGTACAGTGGTTGACGCTGGTACTGCTTCCTTGTATCTCCAGTTGGGTGCAAACTTCATCGTTGGTCCTAACTTCAACCCTGACATTGCTCCTGTATGTAACCGTCGCTTGGTGCCTTATTCACCAGGTTGTGGTTCTGTAACAGAGATCAACAATGCTCAGGCAGCAGGTTGCGATGTAACCAAGGTATTCCCTGCAGGTAATGTAGGTGGTCCTTCATTCGTTAAGAATGTTATGGCACCATTGCGTTGGAGCAACATCATGGTAACAGGTGCAGTAGAGCCAACAGAGGAGAACCTTACTCCTTGGATCAAGGCAGGTGTTTTCTGTGTAGGTATGGGATCTAAACTCTTCCCTAAGGAGACTGTTGCTGCTGCAGATTGGGCTGCCATCACAGCCAAGTGCCAGGAAGCTTTGGGCTACATTGCTAAGGCACGTGCATAATCAGGATGCATAAAAGATTTCATCATATTTATGACATCGCCATCATCTGTATGATGGTGGCGATGTTTGTTTTTTCAGCTTGTTCGCCATCGCATAAGGGCGAAGTAGATGAGCTGAATTATCTTTCTTATGCGCTTCACTATCGTAACCTTGATTCTACTAAAGTATTGGCAGAGAAGGCTTTGGCTCTTTCTGAAGACTATCCTGCCGGATATGCGGAGGCTTGCAACAACCTGGCTTTTGTGGCTATTGCCAAGATGGATTACCATACTGCCAAGCGATGGCTGGACAAGGTAAACAAACGCAGTGACAATCAGATAGAACTCCTTATTGCCGACGTTCAGAATATGCGACTCTGTCAGCGTGAGGCCCGCAACAAGGATTTCTATAGCTTCAGGGAAAAAGCCATCCGTAAACTGCGAAGAATCGGTGAGGAAATAGATAACCTTCCTCTTCGGGAGCGTCATCGCGCCATTTATGCGAAGAGTGAGTTTGATATCGTAGCTGCCACCTATTTTTATTATGTACAGCTAGACAAGCCGATGCTCAATGCACTGGCAGATCTTGACCCGGATGAAGTGGAACAGGATACGGCACAGTATCTCAACTATCTTTATAATATGGGAGCTGGTGGCGCCATCACTCATGGCACCCCACAGGAAATCTGTCAGGCGGAATTTGATATGCTCATTCGCCTCTACTTTTTGGCAAGTGGCAGCAATCCTTATCCATACTGGCAGGCAAACGCACTGCAATCTATCAGCGAACATATTCAGGATCCGGAACAGCGCGATTTCCTGGTAAAAAACAATCTGCCGGCTTTCCAGTATCTCAATGTTGAACAGATGCCTTTGGAACTTCTGGCAGGAAACTTTGCGCAACGCGCACTCAATATCTTTTCTGAATATGGAGACGTTTACCAGACGGCAGGAGCATACCGCACACTGGCAGAATGCTACTGGCAGATCAAGGATTATAAATCGGCAGGCGATTGTCTGAACAGGGCACTCAACCAGAACAGAGCCATCCAGCAGGCGCCCGACCTGGTGGCATCTATCCGAGAAAGACTCAGCCTGGTTTATTCCGCCATCGATGATAAGCCGGAAAGCGATTACAACCGCAATATTTACCTCGACTTGCAGGAGCAGAGCCGACAGGACAGGCAGTTGGAAGCGCGTGCCACTCAGTTGGACAACAATGCCGTCCAGCTGAACACGATGATTGCTGCAGTAATCTTTACGATAGTCTTGGTTGTGGTCTTGCTCTATGTATTCGACAGAATGAAGCGCCGCAATACCAAGGAAAGCTCTGTAGAATCCCTACTGATACCTTTACATGAATGGGAAGAACAGAACATACAGCATATCAATTCGTTATCAGAAAAGCATGAAGAATTGGAAGAAGCCAAGAACATGGTCCAGCTTCATATATCTGACAATAGGCGTCGCAACCTGGAACAGCGTGCCAAGCTTTCTCTGGTCAATAGCATCACCCCATTTATCGACCGTATGATCCATGAGGTAGATAGGCTGATGAAGGGAGATGATCCAGAAGAAGTGAAACAGGAGCGATATACCTATATATCAGAGTTGACAGACAAGATCAACCAATATAATTCGATTCTCACCGATTGGATACAGATGCGCCAGGGAGCCATCAATCTCCGCATAGAGAGTTTCCCGCTCCAGCCACTTTTCGATATTGTAGCCAAAGGAAAAATGAGTTTTCAAATGCGTGGGGTCAAACTGACCGTACAGCCTACAGATGCCATGGTAAAGGCAGACCGTACGCTGACACTATTCATGATTAACACCATCGCCGACAACGCCAGGAAGTTTACACCTGCAGGAGGTGAGGTCGTGGTAAGCGCCAAGAGCCATCAGGCATTTGTGGAAATATCTGTAAAAGATACGGGAAAAGGTATGGATGAAGAAACACTGGAACACATCTTCGACCGCACCTATACCGGCGGACATGGGTTCGGATTGCTCAACTGTAAGGGCATCATCGATAAATACAAGAAAATCAGCTCGCTCTTCTCTCCTTGTAACATACAGGCAGAGAGTGAGCCGGGAAAGGGTAGTAAGTTCACTTTCCGACTGCCTTGCGGTATTCGGAAAATGCAAATGATACTGATGCTTGCCTTCATGCTGATAGGTAGCATTATCCCATCTGGCCTACAGGGAAGCACCCGGGAAAAAGTCTCCATGCACAGAACTGATAAGCACAGAACTAACAGGCACGGGGGCAATAAGCAGACATCGCGATTGCTGCAAACAGCAGCATCCTATGCCGACAGTGCCTATTTCAGTAATATCAATGGTACCTACGAGCGGACCCTGGCTATGGCAGATTCGTCTCGCAGCTATCTCAACCGATACTATCTGACATTGAATCCTGATGGGAAATATCTGATGGTGGCACATCCCATGAAAGGAACCGCTGCCGAAATCCATTGGCTGCACGACAGTTTGCCAACCAACTACGATGTCATTCTTGATATCCGCAATGAGAGTGCCGTGGCAGCGCTGGCACTCCACAAATGGGAACTATACGATAGCAACAACAAGGTATATACCCAGCTCTTCCGTGAACGGAGTGCGGATAATTCGCTCGATAACTACGTAAGAACCATGCAGACTTCAGAAAACTCGAAGGCTGTAGCCATCGTCTTGCTGATTATCCTGCTGTTACAATTACCGCTGGCATATTATCTGCTATACTATCGCCACATCCTCCGTTATCGCTATGCCGTAGAAAAAATCAATGGCATTAACAAGGTGTTGCTCAGTGGTGATTCCAACACGGATAAGCTGAAACAGATTACCGGAATCTGGACTCCATCCGGCAGCAATAACATACGTAACGTTCAGCTTTTTCCTCAGCTCAACGAGGTGGTGGAACGAATCTCGCAGGCACTGAAGCAAAGCATAGATATGCAGCAGAATGAGGCTACGAATATAGAAATGGCAGAAGATGAGCTGCATCGTGCAGAGTATGAAAACGGAAAGTTGCACATTGCCAATTCCGTACTCGACAACTGTCTCTCTACGCTCAAGCACGAAACGATGTATTACCCATCGCGAATCAGACAGCTTATCGACAGTACACCGGAGGATGTTACTTCCCTGCAGGAGTTGGTGGATTACTACAAGGCAATATACACGATGCTCAGCGCACAGGCAATGGAGCAGGTGGAAGGAACCGTGAAATGCGACGCTGACTTGCTGGCATATCTCAGGAAGCTGATCACTGGCGGAGTGAAGAACTTCACTTATCAGGAAACAGCCGCATCATCCGCCTATGTAACCTGCCAGTATATCCTTCACGATATTCCATTTGACGCAACCCGACATCCACATCTCTTCACACCGCTCACCAGCGATATGAAATATCTGGTGGCCCGCCAGATTGTAAGAGAAATAGGGGAGGCAACCAACCTGCGTGGCTGCGGCATTCTTGCCAAGCCGTCATCTGATGGCAAACTCATGATAGAAATCGTTTTACCTGAAAAAATAATAAAGACAAAGACATGAATAAATTTAAGGTTATTATAGTAGAAGATGTGCCTCTGGAATTGAAAGGCACAGAAGGAATCTTCAAGAACGACATACCCGAAGCTGAAATCATCGGCACTGCGGATAGTGAAATCGCTTATAGGAAACTCATCAAACAGCAAAAGCCAGACCTTGTACTGCTTGATCTTGGCCTGGGTGGCTCCACCACGGTTGGAGTAGAAATTTGCCGTAGTACAAAGGAACAGTATCCTGATGTGAAGGTCCTGATCTTTACCGGTGAGATTCTCAACGAGAAGTTATGGGTAGATGTGCTCGATGCAGGATGTGAAGGCATCATCCTCAAGAGCGGAGAATTGCTGACCCGTGGTGACGTGGCTTCCTGCATGAGTGGTAAGAAGCTGGTTTTCAACCAGCCGATTCTCCAGAAAATCGTTGATAGATTCAAGCAGAGCGTAGGAAGCCAGCTGATGCATCAGGAGGCAATGATCAATTACGAGATTGATGAGTACGACGAGCGATTCCTCCGCCATCTCGCCCTGGGTTATACCAAGGAGCAGATCACGAACCTGCGAGGAATGCCATTCGGAGTGAAGAGTCTGGAAAAACGGCAGAATGAACTCGTACAGAAGCTCTTCCCTGATGGTAATAACGGAATGAGCGTGAATGCGACCCGACTCGTGGTACGTGCCTGCGAGTTACGTATCATCGATATTGATAATTTGCAGGCTGATGAAGAATAGTCATACATTCAGCAGGATATGTGGCTATGCCATGTTCCTGCTGATACTGGCACAGATCGTACTGGTGCTGGCTTCCTGGCTCATCACTGCCGCTATGCCCGATGTCTTTCCCCGGTCATTGCTCAGCCCGGAAGGTATCCGATGGTTCTTCGGCACTTTCACCGCCAACCTGCAGTCACCTTGGCTGGTATGGCTGTTGCTGATCAGCATTGCCTGGGGAACGCTACGGGCTAGCGGCTTGTTAAACTACGATCATAAGGTTTACCGACAGCGCAATGCCTTGCGGTTGGTTTGCCTGGAACTCGTCCTGTTTATCGGTGTGATGCTGTTGCTCACGCTCATCCCTCATGCCATCCTGCTCAATGTAATGGGAGGCTATGCCTCCAGCAGTTTTTCCAGAAGCATCTTGCCCTATATCTGTTTGATGGTCATTGTCATGGCACAGTCTTTCGGCGTAGTCAGCCAAAGACTGAACAGTATTGAGGCAATGGGTGAGGCTATGGCGGATGGGGGTTGCCCGTCTGCTCCTCTCTTTTTTGGCGGAGGGAGTTCGCCTGTCTGCTCCTCTCTTTATCATCTATATACTTGTCATTCAATTATATAGTTCTGTAGATTATCTTTTTTGATGATCTTTGATAGTACATCAATTCATCATACAAAAAAAGCAAAGGGGCATCCCAATCACTTGGAATGTCCCTTCTTTTGGTATATATTTGGTTTGATAAATTGGTCTTAACTATCTTCTGCCACCGAATGAACCGCCGCCATTATGGCTCTTGCTGCGGGAAGAACCACCTCCAAAGGAACTGCGGGCACCATTGCTGCCTCCGCCAAAGGAACGGCTTCCACTGTTGAATGAACGGGTGTTATTCAACGAATTGCCGCCACGGTGACCACCGAAAGAACCATTGCTTGGAGTGCTGGAACGTGGAGTGAAACCATTATTAAACGAACGGCTGTTGTTGGTAGAGCCACTGCCGAATCCGCTTCGGTTATACCCTCCGAAAGAACCACCGCCACGGACACCACTTCCAAAGGTAGCATTATTTTGGCGACTGTTGCCGAAAGAATGATCACGTGTAACCGTAGTTCTCGTACTGCTCTGACGATTGAGATTGCCGAAGGTCTTGCCACGACCATAATCGCCACGATTGAATCCATCGCGCATACCGAATCTTGGTTCCTGACCTCGAACACCGATAGGGCGCGGACCACCGAATTCACGTCCGTGATACCAGCTTCTGCCACCATTCATTCTCCAGCTGTGTCCACCACGATATACAGTATAGAAATGAGGTCTTCCGAAGAAGAAGTAATCTCTGCGTGGGTAGCGTGCATAGATGCCGAAGTGGAAGAATCCACCATCCCAGTAAAGAGGACGGTAGAAATAGCTTGCGGCACAGAATGAGCGATACTGCCAATCCAGAAGGATGTAGCTCAAGTCGAGATTACGCTGACGCCAATAGATGCCGTAGAGATCGTCGTAAGTATCCACGCCCATCAGATAGTCGAGGTTGACCTCATAGGCTGCCTCATACTGATCATCTGTCAGATTCAGCTCGTAAGCCATCTTGTCTGTCAGAAACAGAGCCTGCTGGCGAGCCTGTTCATAACTCATTGCTGATGCAGAAGTGAATGTCATCATGAACATTGCTACTAGTGCTATGATAAACTTCTTCATAATCTTATCTTATTTTATATGTTAAACTTCCATTTTCCAGGAAACCATCAGATTCCAGAATCATCGTCAATTCCGTCATCTTTCTGATTTCTGCTGCAAAGATAAGGCGATTTATGGAGGTATAGTAAGGATTTTCCCTAAACCGATAGAGGAATTTCCCTAAACGATGCTTTTTTTTCGAAAAAAAATAGTAATTTTGCAGTCGGAATGAACATTTAGAGTGATTCAAATAGATAACTTAGAGTGATTTAAATAAATAAAATGATAGATTCAATACAGAATATTTTAGTTCAGGTTAGCGATTTTCTTTGGTCGTATATCATCATCACCATCTTGATATGCTGTGCCGTGTTTTTCACTTGGCGTACCCGTTTCGTGCAGTTTCGTCTCATCCGCGAGATGGTCAGGCTCCTGCTGCATCCCGATAAGGTTCAACCAGAGGAGATTGGGCAGGAAGAACTGTCTATGGATGTAAAGGTGGATGGTGAGATGACGCACATCTCTTCCTTCCAGGCTTTCGTGGTGGCATTGGCCAGTAGAATTGGTACAGGTAATCTTGCAGGAGTAGCTACAGCCATCAGCATCGGCGGTCCGGGAGCTGTCTTCTGGATGTGGATGCTCGCTTTGCTGGGTTCTGCTTCAGCCTTCATCGAATCAACGCTTGCCCAACTCTATAAGCGCAAAGGTAAGACTTCCTTCTATGGTGGACCAGCCTATTATATGAAATATGGATTGGGAAAGGGCTGGATGGGTATCCTTTTTGCCGTTCTCATGATCATCACCTTTGGTTTTGCCTACAACTCCGTTCAGAGCAACACCATCTGTCTGGCATGGCAGAAGGCCTTTGGTATCGAGCCTGCCACCATGGGCATCATACTCACGGCGCTTACATTGCTCATCATCTTTGGTGGTATTCAGAGAGTAGCAAAGTTTTCTTCTACGGTGGTTCCTGTCATGGCGGTTGTCTATCTCCTGATAGCCGTTGGCGTGGTGATTTGGAATATCACCAGTTTGCCTAAGGTATTATTAATCATTATTGAAAATGCCTTCGGATTCAATCAGGCTGCAGGTGGAGTACTGGGCGTCACAGTGATTCAGGGCATCAAGCGAGGCTTGTTCAGCAATGAGGCCGGCGAGGGTAGTGCTCCTAATGCTGCTGCGGTGGCTACGGTGAGCCATCCGGTAAAACAGGGATTGATTCAGGCGCTGGGTGTCTTCACGGATACCTTGGTAGTATGTTCCTGCACAGCATTCATCATCCTTATGAGCGGGGTAGATGTCACTGCTTCCAATGGCATCCAACTGACTCAGGATGCCTTGACCCACGAGATCGGAAGCATCGGAAATCCTTTTGTAGCAGTCATGATATGGCTCTTTGCCTTTAGCAGTATCATCGGCAATTATTATTATGGTGAGACCAACGTGAGATATATCAAGGATTCCAGACTGGGCGTATTTATCTATCGCCTTGCCGTGGCAGCGATGGTGATGATTGGAGCCATCGTGTCACTGGATTTTGCCTGGAGCTTTGCAGACATCACCATGGCACTTCTTACACTTTGTAATCTTGCTGCCATCGTTTTACTTTCCCGACAGGCAGTCTTCCTGTTGCAGGATTACCGCCAGCAGAAGAAGGAAGGCAAGAATCCTGTATTCAACAAGGAAAAGATGCCTGAGATAGCAGATAAACTGGAGGCATGGTAATTCACCATGCCACCAGTTTATCCATTCTACTTTATTAATAAGTTTGATATTACTATAAGCGCTATTTATCATAACGTCCCTTAAAAGTAAAATAGTAGGGGCTCTCTTCATACTTAGAAAGAGAGCCCAACCTGTAGCTTATTTTAATACAAACACCTTGGTTTCGTGAGCTTTCACGGTACCTTTCCATTTGTTTGCCTTCTTGGCAATGTCGCGATGCTGCCATACATCTCTTACCAGATACTTGCCGTTTAAGCCCAACTGCTTGAAATCTGCCTGAATAGACTTATCTTTATCACCACAGTTAAGAATGGCAATGGCATGAGAACCATTTGCCAAAGGACGAACATAAATCTGATGATCAGCCTGATTTACCTTGCGCTCAGCAGCCTTGCCCAACGGATCCTGATCAATGGCGATGATTTCCTTGTTCAGGAGAATGCGCTTATCCTCAGCAGAAAGCTTTCTCAGGTCGTTGCTCAATGCCAGTACTGATGACATCATGCACCACATACTCATCTGAGTCTGATACTCAGTATAGCTGCAGCCAACTCCACCCAGATCACTGGATGGTCCACCCTTGCCATTCAGTCCCACAACCAGCATATCCATATCAGGCCACTGTCCGTGGCGAACATCCTTGGCGAGCGGTGCTGTGATATTCACGATATCGAGAATACCCATACCGCCTTGCTTCACGATATCTTTCCACATATCTCTTACATCATAGCTGGTTCTCCAGAGCGAACCGCCTACCTGCTCGCACCATTCTTCGCCATTGCGCTGTCCCCATTCACAGATACCGAGAACGATGTTTCTACCCGATTTGCTCAAAGCCTGAGCCATCGTATGATAGCGTTTACGGGCTGTGGCACTGTCCTCCGGAGCATTGCAGTAATCATATTTCAGATAGTCGATACCCCACGAAGCAAAGGTGCGGGCATCCTGCTCCTCAAAACCATAACTGGCTGTCCATCCACCGCAGGTAAGCTGGGCGGCATCAGAATAGATACCCAATTTCAATCCCTTGGAGTGAACATAGTCGGCAAGTGCCTTGATGCCATTCGGGAATTTCTTAGGGTCTGGAATGATGTTATTATGGCGGTCACGACCTCCCTGCCACAAGTCATCTATAAAGATGTATTCGTAACCGGCATCGCGGAAACCGTGTTCTACCATGGCATCGGCAGTTTCCTTGATCAGCAGTTCACTGATGTCACCTTTAAAGAGGTTCCATGTCATCCATCCCATAGGAGGAGTTTTTGCTAATTGGTTGCGCTCCAGCAGCGTTTCGCTTTTCTGGGCAAAAGAAGATGTTGCCAATAAGGCAGCAAAAGCAATAGATAAGATTTTCTTCATATTGAATTTTAATTATATGGTTTATTCCAGCATACAAAGTTACATCTTTTTTCTAAAAAACGTTAGCTCTTAAACATATTTAATACTTTTTTAATACTTTGTTCCCCTTACATTCGCCATTATTTCATACCTTTGCAAAAAAATAACAAAAAGAAGAAGATATGAAAAAGAAAGATGGTATGACAGGATGGCTCATGAAATGCAGTAGCAGCTGTCTGATATTCATGGGATGCAGTCTGATGATTACGGGATTCTGCCTGCTGTTGACAGGATGTACCGAAAAAGCCAGGAAGATGGAAAAGAAGAATATCAAGGTGGAAACAATCTCTGTAGGAAATACAAACCTGGGGGGAACGAAAGACTATGTGGGTACCATCGAGGAAAAGATGGGATCAACACTCAGTTTTGAAATCGCCGGAAATATCACTTCCATCCGTGTAGATGAGGGTGACAGAGTCAGCAAAGGTCAGTTGCTCGCCACCATCAACCCTACTACCGTGAAGGAGGCTCACCGGGCTACCCTCACCACCTTGAAGCAGGCAGAAGATGCCTACAGAAGATTCCTGCCCCTCCATCAGTCGGGAACCATCTCGGATATGAAATGGGTGGAGATAGAAAGTAAACTGGAACAGGCGAAGGCTGCCGAAAGCATCGCCCGTCAGCAACTCTCCCACTCCACACTCACAGCTCCGTTTTCTGGCGTCATCGCTGCCAAGAATGTGGATATGGGAACCTACGTGCTTCCTGGTCAGCCCGTGCTGAAACTCGCCAATGTGGCTCAGGTCAATGCCAAGGTTTCCGTACCCGAAGCAGAAATCTCGCATCTCCACGTAGGCGACAAGGTGAAGCTGACGGTTGCCGCTCTTTCAGGAGCCGTCTTCTATGGAACCATCTCAGAAAAAGGCATCGATGCCAACCCTATCTCGCATACCTACGACATCAAGGTGGGTATCACCAATCCGCAGGGTCGTCTGCTCCCGGGTATGGTCTGCAATGCCCAGATTCAGGGCAGTGCAGCAGCACCGGCTCATATCATCGTTCCGCCGCAAAGCGTTGAACTGGATGTAGATAACTCCCGATTCGTTTGGACCGTAGTAAACGGCAAGGCGCACCAGCAACCTGTAACCATAGGCGATTTCGAGGGAGATGGCATCATCATTCTCTCGGGACTTCATACTGGCGACCAGGTCATCATCAATGGTCAGCAGAAGGTATCAGAAGGTATGAAGGTTGATACCGGAAAGAGTAACAACCGATAAAATGTGGAGGGAAAAGATATGAATCAAGACACAAATCAAGAGACAAACAAGCCGAGGATTCCGCAGAAGGACACCGCCCTTCACGACCATATCAAGGCTCGCATTACGAGAAAACCCAACCGCATCATCAAGCGTTCGTTCATCGAATCGGCGATGTGCAACCATAATATCGTGATGCTCCTCATGGGTATGCTCGTTTTCGTGGGCATTCTGGGCATCTGCATCATGCCTAAGCAGGAAATGCCGCAATTCACCATCCGCCAGGGTGCCTGCGTTGCCGTATATCCCGGTGCCACATCCGATGAGGTGGAAGAACGGGTGGCGAAACCCCTGGAGAATTTCATCTTCGGATACAAGGAGGTAAACAAGAAGAAGACCTACACCCAGAGCAAGGACGGCATGCTGATCGTATTCCTGGAACTCAACGATGATGTAGAAGACAGGGATGCCTTCTGGAGCAAGTTCAAGCACGGACTGCAGGCCTTCAAGGCATCACTCCCATCAGGCGTTCTCGCCCTGCAGGCTGTGGACGACATCGCCGATACCTCTGCCCTGCTCATCACGATGGAAAGCAAGCAGAAAACCTATCGGGAACTGAACACCTACATCGACCGGCTGAAGGACCGCCTGCGCCGCATCGATGCCATCTCCAACCTCCGCACCTACGGACTGGAGAACGAACAGATCAGTATCTATCTGGACCAGAACAAGTTGGCCAAATACGGCATCGGTTCCTACAAGGTACTCAACCAGCTCGCCCTACAGGGCTTCACCACCATGAGTGGAAACCTGGAGCTGGGCAACCTCAACCTGCCCATCCACATCACCGACTCCTACAACAACGAGCGCGATGTGGCAGAACAGATCGTCTATTCCGACCCCAAGGGCAACATCGTGCGCCTGAAGGATATTGCCCAGATCAGGAGAGAATATCCCAAATTGAGCAAATACATCAAGAGCAACGGCAACAAATGCGTGCTCCTCTCCATCGAGATGCGACCGGGCAATGATATCGTGAAGATGGGAAAAGACGTTCATCAGGCAATGGATGAGTTTGAGCAGACCCTGCCAGATGATGTGCATATCAATACCATCACCGACCAGAGTAAGGTGGTGAGCGAATCAGTGCTCAACTTCCTTCGCGAACTGCTCATCTCGGTCATCTCCGTCATCATCGTGGTCATCCTGCTTATGCCACGCCGCGTGGCAGAGGTATCCGCCCTCAGCATCCCGATCACCATCTTCTCTTCGCTGGGCATCTTCTATCTTTTCGGTATGGAACTGAACACCGTCACCCTGGCTGCCCTCATCGTAACCCTGGGTATGGTGGTGGATGATTCCGTTGTCATTATCGACAACTATATGGAGAAGCTGGGCCACGGCATGTCGCGCTGGCACGCAGCCATCGCTGCCCCACGCGAGTTTTTCATGTCAGTACTCTCCGCCACGCTCAGCATCTCGCTCACCTTCTTCCCGTTCCTCTTCACCATGCATGGTGACATGGGCGATTTCGTCAAGTCGTTCCCTTGGGCAATGTTCATCATTCTGAGCATCTCGCTCACGGTTTCGTTACTGCT
>OGOX01000354.1_pt1 | contig 36214 bp, 49 predicted proteins | sample 1552761 | NCBI WGS metagenome assembly OGOX01 (sample SAMEA2580212, study PRJEB22360) | human gut metagenome | biome: human gut; feature: human-associated habitat; material: faeces | place: Denmark | collected 2008/2010
TGCACTCAAATTTTCATTTTATCTCTTTACCCCAACTATTGACAAAGAGCCTAAATTCAATACTTTTTTACCGTAAAATCGCCGCCGGTGCTGTCAGCTTCAAATTTTGCCGAGCAGTCATCGCAGATGTGCCTTCCGTTTTTCTTAGTAAGCGGCAATTCGGAGTTAAGGTCTCCGCTTACCGTATCAAACTTGAGCAAAAAGCCGTTGCTTTCGGGGAGAATAACCGTAACATTTCCGCTTACCGTATCGGTTTCAAGCCCTTTAAGCGGTACGTAATATCGTAATATACCTTAAAAGTCAGGTATATTAAAAAATAAATTATAATTATTATTAAAAATAGCAACAGGTTTTATAATTCAGAGGTTTAAAATATAAAAAACACTTGATTTTTCGGGCAATACAAGTTATAATGACTATAGAATATCGACCTATACGGAGATGTCGCCTAGTCCGGTCGAGGGCGCACGATTGGAAATCGTGTAGCTCGGAAACGAGCTCGAGAGTTCGAATCTCTCCATCTCCGCCAGTCGAGTGCCTCGACACGCAGACGCGTATCGGGGCTTATTCTTTTATTAGGCTTTATCTCTCGCGTTTAAGCGGCATTTTTTGTTCTGCACCTTATCCGCTTTTATTGGCGTATTTGGTGTCTTGAAACATTGAGACAGAAGAAACAGCAAATAATTAAGTTTATATTACGGCTCTTTTAGGCTCTAACTATTGTAAATCAGCCTAAAAAACGCAAACAGCGCGAGGGGGAAGACCCTCGCGCTGTTCATTCTTTTTTAGTACACACATTATCGGCGCAAAATACGGAATTTGCCGTATATGCCTTTAGGCTGCGCCGTGCCCAATGTGAGTACTAAACCTTTTTATGACGGATTGCGCCGCCATTTGAGAGTTATATCAACTCGATAATCGCCATTTCAGCGGCATCGCCGCGGCGCGGACCGGTTTTAACAATCCGACAGTAACCGCCGTTTACATCCTTGTACTTAGGAGCAATTTCGTTGAAGAGCTTGCTTACAACGTTCTCCTTTGTAATGAACGCCATCGCCTGACGCTTGTTGTTCAGGGTGTTATCCTTAGCGAGTGTAATATACTTCTCTGCCATTGATCTTACTTCTTTGGCGCGGGTCACAGTAGTCTCTATTCTGCCGTTTTCAAGCAGATAGGTTACCATAGCTCTAAGCATAGCGGTCCTGTGATCGCTGGTTCTTCCGAGTTTACGGGTTCCCGGCATTTCTATTCACTCCTTAACAGTGTGATTTTGCTTTAATGCTTTATTCGTCGTCGTGTTTGAGGGTAAAGCCAAAGGAATTCAGCTTTGCAATAACCTCTTCAAGCGACTTGCGGCCCAAGTTCCTTACCTTCATCATATCCTCTTCGGACTTGTTGATAAGATCTTCAACCGTATTGATACCTGCACGCTTCAGGCAGTTGAAGCTGCGGACAGATAAATCCAGTTCATCGATGGTAAGATCGAGAACCTTCTCCTTCTCGTTTTCACTCTTTTCCGCCATAATGCTTTGTCCCTCGCAGGCTCCCTCAGTAAGGTCAAGGAACAGTTCAAAATGCTCAATAAGCACCTTGGCGGACATTGAGACCGCCTCATTTGCTCTGATAGAGCCGTCTGTCCAAACCTCAAGCGTAAGCTTGCCCTTATCGGTGACATTGCCGACACGGGTATTGTCAACCGTAAAGTTAGCCTTAAGCACGGGCGTATAGATGGAATCAACGGGAATTACACCGATTACGTTCTGCGCCGATCTGTTTTGCTCGGCAGGTACATAGCCTCTGCCCTTATCGAGAGTCATCTCCATATTGAGCTTTGCTCCCGCGTCTAGGGTGGCAATATACATATCTGGGTTTAATATTTCAACCTCGGAATCGGCTTTGATTGAAGCTGCAGTTACCACGCAGGGGCCCTCCGCTTCAATATAAATCTTTTTCGCCGTATCGGCATGGAGCTTTGCAATCAAACCCTTGATGTTGAGGATAATTTCGGTTACGTCCTCTTTAACGCCGGGAATGGTGGAAAACTCATGCACAACACCGTCAATTTTGACCGAAGTGACGGCAACGCCGGGCAATATTGATAAAAGCACGCGTCTCATACTGTTGCCGAGAGTTGTGGCATAGCCTCTCTCAAGAGGCTCCATTACGAATTTGCCGTATGTGCCGTCGGGTGTCAGTTCTGCGGTATCTATTCTGGGCTTTTCAATTTCTATCATTTAAAAGCTCCGTTTCTCCGTACTGTATTTTTTATGCCGCCGCGTCCGTACGGGGAACGCGGTGGAAGGCTGACGAAAGCCAGCCTAAGTCTATTACTTAGAATAGAACTCAACAATGAGCTGCTCGTCAACAGGAGCCTCAATCTGGTCTCTTGTCGGAAGAGCGATAACCTTTGCCGTAAGCTGGTCGCGGTTGATGTCGATCCACTGCGGAACAGGTCTTGCGCTGTTAGCATCGACAACCGCCTTTATCTTCTCGCTCCCGCGGCTCTTCTCGCAGATGGAAACAACGTCGCCTGCCTTTAAGAGATATGAAGCAATGTCAACACGCTTGCCGTTTACCTCAAAATGACCGTGACCTACAAGCTGGCGTGCTTCCGCTCTTGAAGAAGCGAAACCAACCCTGTATACAACATTATCGAGACGGCTTTCAAGTATTCTTAAAAGGTTGTCGCCCGTAATGCCCTGCTTTCTTTCAGCAATTTCAAAATAATGATGGAACTGATTTTCCTGAACACCGTAGAAACGTCTTGCGGTCTGCTTAGCTCGAAGCTGCATACCGTATTCAGACGTCTTTTTTCTGCCCTGACCGTGCTGACCGGGAGCGTAGCCCCTTAAAGCCACAGAGCATTTATCCGAGTAGCAGCGCTCGCCCTTGAGGAACAGCTTTTGACCCTCGCGGCGGCAAAGTCTGCAAACTGCACCGGTATATCTTGCCATCTATTACACCTCCAAAATTTTAACTGCAATTAAATTGCAAACATAAAGTATTAACCGATTATACGCGTCTTCTCTTGGGAGGACGGCAGCCGTTGTGCGGAATCGGGGTTACGTCCTTAATAAGACTAACCTCAAGACCCGCGGTCTGCAACGCGCGGATAGCCGCCTCGCGTCCTGCTCCCGGACCCTTAACGTACACTTCAACAGTCTTAAGACCGTGCTCCATTGCAGCCTTAGCCGCGGTTTCAGCCGCGCTCTGCGCCGCAAACGGAGTAGACTTTCTTGAACCTCTGAAACCTAATTCACCGGCGGACGCCCAGGAAAGAGCGTTGCCCTGAGTATCGGTGATGGTAACGATAGTATTGTTGAAGGTAGACTGGATATGGGCTGAGCCACGTTCGATATTCTTTTTCTCACGGCGACGGCGTGTAGCTGTCGTCTTGCCCTTTGCAGTAGCCATATTATCTTCCTCCTACTTATTTCTTCTTGTTAGCTATGGTCTTCTTAGGACCCTTGCGTGTACGCGCGTTGGTCTTAGAGCGCTGTCCTCTTACGGGCAGACCCTTTCTGTGGCGCAGACCGCGATAGCTTCCGATTTCGATAAGTCTCTTGATGTCAAACGCGATGGTACGGCGACGGTCGCCCTCAACCTGAAGGTTATGGTCGATGTATTCACGTAGCTTGGAAATATCGTCCTCGGTTAAGTCCTTGACGCGGGTATCGGGATTGATTCCTGTGTCTGCAAGGATTTTTTTAGATGTTGTAAGACCGATTCCGAAGATGTAGGTGAGTCCTATTTCGACCCGCTTCTCGTTCGGAAGATCAACACCAGCAATTCGTGCCATTTATCAAAGCACCTCCATATTTTTTACTCTCGCGCAATTAACCCTGACGCTGTTTGTGCTTGGGGTTTTCGCAGATAACCATTACCTTGCCCTTGCGCTTGATAATTTTGCATTTTTCGCAAATCTTTTTTACAGAAGGTCTGACTTTCATTCGATTTTGCCTCCTTTAAATTTTTGACTGTTATTTGCTTCGCCAGGTTATACGGCCCTTTGAAAGGTCGTACGGAGACATTTCAACAGTCACCTTGTCACCCGGCAGTATGCGAATGAAATTCATACGCAGCTTGCCTGAAATGTGAGCAAGAATTACATGTCCCCCCTGAATTTCTACCTTGAACATTGCGTTAGGCATTGCTTCAACAACTACGCCCTCAAGCTCTATCATATCCTCTTTGGACATCTCGGCTCCTCCTTTATAAAACGGAATCTCTGTAAACCGCGAGAGCGCGTCTCAGCGATTTATCTGTACTGTAACTGCTTTTACCGAGCACGGTATTTGTAAGCGCTAAATGCTTTGGATTTTTCCGTTTAGGTCTTTCGAGCGGACGCTCCTTTCCGTCGCAGACGTAAAGAAAACCGTCCTCCTCCTTTACAACCACAAGGAAATATCCCTTATCCCGCCCGGATTTTGAACAAACTACGCGTCCTACCATAACAAGTCCTCAAATTAAGGTCATAATCTTAGGACCGTCGGCGGTTATCGCAACCGTATGCTCAAAATGTGCGGATAATGACCCATCCTTGGTTAAAACAGTCCACCCGTCGGGCTGTACCTCGACGCCCGCGCACCCCGCGTTGACCATCGGCTCAATAGCGATTGTCATTCCCGGAATTAAGCGGACGCCCCTGCCCGGAGTGCCGAAATTCGGAACCTCGGGAGCTTCGTGCAGGTGAGTGCCCACACCGTGACCGACAAACTGACGGACAACCGTGTAACCCCTCGCCTCGACATACGCCTGCACCGCGTGACCTATATCACCGATTCTGCCGCCCGCACGTGCCGCTTTTATGCCCTCGTAAAGGCTTTCGCGTGTCGCGTCCATCAGCCGCTTCGCTTCAGGAGAAATATCCCCACAGGCGAAAGTGGCGGCATTATCGCCGTGATACCCGTCAAACTTAGCTCCGAGGTCGATACTTACTATATCGCCCGAGCGAAGCTTTCGCTTAGAAGACGGTATGCCGTGAATCACTTCGTTGTTGATTGATATACAGGCGGTAGCGGGATAGCCCTCGTAGTTCTTAAAGTTGGGCTCTCCCCCCTGACTTCGGATATATTCCTCCGCCAGACGGTCAAGCTCAGCCGTGGTAACCCCGGGCTCCACCGCTTTGCCGGCTGTTTGTAAGGCTCCGGCCGATATTCTGCAGGCTTCCTTCATAATGTTAAGCTCGCGGCCGGTTTTAAGCACTATCATACCTGATTCTCCAGTGCGTCAAGCACAAGGCGGGTGGTGTCCTCAACCTTATCCTGACCCTCCACAATAATCAGCTTGCCGCAGCTATTGTAAAAATCTTTGAGCGGCTCGGTCTGCTCGTGATAGACGTGAAGTCTGTTCTTTACCGTCTCCGGCTCGTCATCCTTGCGGATTACAAGATCTCCGCCGCACAGATTGCAGACGCCCTCTACCTCGGGCTTTTTATACTCGGTGTGATAGCTCGCGCCGCATTTTTCACAAACGCGTCTGCCCGACATACGCTTTACGATTTCCTCGTCTGCTACCTCAATGGAGAGGGCGGCGTCAATCACAAAGCCCATATCGTCAAGCGCAACCGCCTGCGGAATCGTACGCGGGAAGCCGTCTAAAATGTAGCCTTTCTTACAGTCGGCTTCGCTCAAGCGCTCCTTGATAATGCCGATAACGACATTATCGGGAACAAGCTCGCCCGCGTCAATGTATGATTTTGCTTTAAGTCCCATTTCTGTACCGTTTTTAAGGGCAGCACGGATAATGTTGCCGGTCGAAATGGTCGGAATGTTGTATTTTTCGGAGATTATCTCCGCCTGGGTGCCTTTTCCCGCACCGGGCGCTCCTAAAAGAATAAGCTTCATGTTACTTCTCCTTATTCTCAATCAAGAAATCCCTTGTAATGACGCATCATCATCTGAGATTCAAGATTGCGAACCGTGTCAAGCGCAACTCCGACCATAATCAGTACCGATGTACCGCCAAGCGAAATATTAATTCCGCCGACAGAGCCGATAACGATAGGAAGAATAGCAATTACGCTTAAGAAAAGCGCGCCCATAAGGGTAATTCTTGACAGGATTTTTGAAATAAAGTCCGATGTGGGCTTTCCTGGGCGTATTCCGGGGATTGCGCCGCCCTGCTTACGCAGATTGTTAGCCATTTCAATCGGATTAAACTGGATTGTTGCGTAGAAATACGCAAATCCGATAATCAGAAGGAAATATACCACCGCGTAAAAAATTCCGCGTACGCTGAAGAGCGACAAAGCCTTATACCAGAAGTTTTCCTGATTTTTCATAAAGGAAAGAATCATTGTCGGCAGCATAAGAATCGAAGAGGCAAAGATTATCGGCATAACGCCCGACATATTTACCTTAATCGGTATATGCGTGTTCTGACCGCCGTACATCTTGTTGCCAACGACGCGCTTAGCGTACTGAACGGGGATACGGCGCTCCGCCTCGGTCATCCAAACGATAAATACGATTACCGCAAGGAATAGAAGTACTATTCCGACAACCGCTAATTTACGGTCTAGCTTCCAGTAAGAAACCAGCATATTGAACGCCTGCGGACCGCGGGAAAGAATACCCGCGAAGAGCAGTATGGAAATACCGTTGCCGATACCCTTAACGTCAATCTGCTCGCCCAGCCACATTACAAGCGCCGAGCCTGCCGTAAAGGCGAGTACTATAACAAACGCTGCGAAAACAACAGCGCCGCCCGACACGCTTAAATAGTTGCTGTTCTTTAAATAGAAGAAATATGCCGTACCCTGAATAAGCGCTAAAAGAACCGTTGTATATCGGGTAATCTGAGCCAACTTCTTCTGTCCCTCTTCTCCCTCTTTCTGCAAACGCTCAAGATAGGGGATAGCAACGCATAGAAGCTGAATTATAATAGAGGAGTTGATGTACGGGGTAACCGACATTGCGAAGATAGCACCGTACTCAAGACCGCCTCCTGTTAAAATTGACAGGTAGCTGAAAAATTCATTTGTAGCTCCCGATTCGGTGGCGGATTTCAGCGCCGCTACGTCAATGTAGGGCACGGGAATTACCGAACCGATACGGAAAATTAAAATGATGAAAACGGTAAAAAGAATCTTATTGCGAATTTCTTTTACTTTCCAGGCGTTTCTTAATGTTTCTAACATCAGATCACCTCAGCCTTTCCGCCTACGGAATTAATTTTCTCAGCGGCAGACGCGGAGAAAGCGTTGAGCTTAACGGTGAGCTTCTTTGTGAGCTTGCCGTTGCCTAAAACCTTAACGGGAAGGTTAGCTTTCTTTATGATTCCCTTATCAGCCAAGACATGAGCGTCAACAGTCGCGCCGTCCTCGAACACTTCAAGAGCGGAAAGGTTAATTGCTGACCATTCCTCGGCAAAAATGTTATTGAAGCCGCGCTTCGGAATTCTTCTCTGGAGCGGCATCTGACCGCCTTCAAAGCCGGGTCTCATACCGTGACCCGCACGGGCTTTCTGACCCTTGTGTCCCTTGCCGGCTGTTTTTCCGTTTCCCGATCCGTGGCCTCTGCCTATGCGCTTCGCCTCTTTGGTAGAGCCGAAAGCCGGAGCTAATTCATGCATTTTCATTGTTCGCACCTCCTTGCTTAATTAGCGCGGTTAAACCGCATTTCCGCAAATGTTTTGCGGAGAAAAGGATTATTTTGCTTCGCTTACCTCGATAAGATGAGCAATCTTATTAATCTTACCCTTGGTCTGAGCGTTGTCAGGCTGAATTTTCTCATCGCCGATTTTGAAGAGACCGAGAGCGTTAGCGGTAGCAATCTGATCCTTTTTAGCACCTATTGTGCTCTTTACCAGCTTTATTTTAAGGCCGGCAGCCTTCTTTGTTGCCATAACGCTGCTCCTCCTTAACCTATGATTTCCTTGGCGGACTTGCCTCTTACGGCAGCAACCTCTTCGGCGCTGCGAAGCGAAGCGAGACCCGCTACAGTGGCGCGTACCACGTTGCAAGGATTGTTTGAACGTAAAGCCTTGGTACGAATGTCGGAAATGCCGACAGTCTCTACTACCGCACGAACTGCGCCGCCGGCAATAACGCCGGTACCGGGAGCAGCAGGCTTTAAGAGAACGCGGCCTGCGCCGAATTCACCGATAACCTCGTGCGGAATGGTGGTACCCTTTAAGGATACCTTTATAAGATTCTTTTTAGCGTCTTCAATTCCCTTGCGGATAGCGTCGGGAACCTCGCCTGCTTTACCGAGTCCGTAGCCTACAATGCCGTTTCCGTCGCCTACAACCACCAAAGCGGCGAATTTCATAATACGTCCGCCCTTAACGGTCTTGGAAACGCGGTTTATGGAAACTACGCGCTCTTTTAAATCTAATGTTGATGCGTCAATATTTGTAGCCAAAAGTATTCCTCCTTATTAGAACTTAAGGCCGCCCTCGCGGGCACCTTCGGCAAGCTCCTTGACACGGCCGTGATAAATGTATCCGCCGCGGTCAAAAACAACCTCGGTGATGCCCTTAGAAACGGCGCGTTCAGCAATTAACTTTCCAACCTTGCGTGCACCCTCTGCATTGCCGCCGGAAATTCCGAAGTCCTTTTCGTTTGAGGACGCGGCCGCGAGTGTAACACCGTTTACATCATCGATAAGCTGGGCGTAAATATTGCTGTTGGAGCGGAATACGTCAAGGCGGGGACAAGCCGCTGTGCCGCTTATCTTAGAACGAACGCGGGCATGGCGCTTAAGTCTTGCCTTATTGGTATCAGGCTTGTTAACCATTGTTTGTACACTCCTTTATTATTTCTTAGCACCCTTGGCGGCCTTACCTTCCTTGCGGCGGATATGCTCGTCGGCGTACTTAATACCCTTGCCCTTGTACGGCTCGGGCGGACGCTTCTCACGGACCTCCGCGGCAAACTGACCGACCTGCTGCTTATCTGCACCGCTGATAACTATCTGGTTAGGAGACGGTACATCGATTGTGATTCCGGCTGTCTCGGGTACGATAACCTGATGAGAAAAGCCGAGATTCATTACAAGATTTTTTCCCTGCTTCTGTGCGCGGTAGCCTACGCCGTTAACCTCGAGCGTCTTTGAATAGCCGTTGGTTACGCCCTCGACCATATTTGCTACGAGGGTACGGGTAAGACCGTGAAGCGCGCGGTGATTTTTGTCGTCCGACGGGCGGGTGACAACTATCTCGCTGCCCTCTACCGCGATGGAGATTTCGGGATTAAAGGTATTCTCAAGCGTGCCCTTGGGGCCCTTAACCGTAACCTTGTGTCCGTCAATCTTGACATCTACGCCTGCAGGAATCGCGATAGGCTTTTTTCCTATTCTTGACATTCCTTAAGCACCTCCTTACCAGACATAAGCGAGGACTTCGCCGCCGACATTGGCCTTGCGCGCCTGCTTATCTGTCATTATGCCCTTAGAGGTGGAAAGGATAGCTATGCCGAGGCCCTTCATAACCTTAGGCATATCCTCTACGTTTGTATAAATACGCAGTCCCGGCTTGGACACACGCCTGATGCCGCTTATTGCCTGCGATTTATTGCGGTCGTACTTCAAAGTGATGTGAATTACGCCCTGCTTTCCGTCTTCCTCGACCTGAAAGCCTGTTATATATCCCTCGTCAAGTAAAATCTGGGCGATAGCCTTTTTTACATTTGACGCAGGAACATCTACCGAATCATGCTTTGCAGCAGAAGCGTTACGGATTCTCGTAAGCATATCTGCTATAGTATCGCTGATTTGCATGTCGTCAACCTCCTTTTGCGTTCTGCCTTACCAGCTTGCCTTCTTCACTCCGGGAATCTCACCCTTATAGGCAAGCTCTCTGAAGCATATACGGCAAATGCCGTATTTGCGAAGATAAGCGTGCGGGCGACCGCAGATTTTACATCTGTTGTACTCTCTTGTAGAAAACTTAGCAGGTCTTGCCTGCTTAACTTTCATAGCAGTCTTAGCCATATTTCTTCTCCTTATCTCGCAAACGGAGCGCCCATAAGCGTAAGCAGCTCGCGGGCCTCTTCATCTGTTTTTGCGGTGGTGACAAAGATAATGTCCATTCCGCGGACCTTATCGATTTTGTCATACTCAATCTCGGGGAATATCAACTGCTCCTTAACGCCCATAGCATAGTTGCCGCGGCCGTCGAAAGCGTTGGGATTGATTCCTCTGAAGTCTCTTACTCGCGGAAGAGCGGCGTTGAAAAGTCTCTCGACAAATTCATACATACGCTCGCCGCGGAGTGTGACCTTAGCACCTATCGGCATACCCTCGCGGAGCTTGAAGTTCGCAACCGACTTCTTAGCGCGGCAGGGAACTGCCTTCTGACCGGTGATGAGGCTTAAGTCACGGACAATAGCGTCTATAACCTTGGAGTTTTCCTTAGCCTCGCCGGCGCCTACATTGATAACGACCTTCTCGAGCTTCGGAATCTGCATAACGCTCTTGTAGCCGAATTTAGTCATCAATGCGGGTGCTATTGAAGCTTTATATTCATTAGCTAATGTTGACATTGTCAGTTCCTCCTACTCTTAAAAAGTCTCGCCGCATTTTTTGCACATGCGGTCTTTTTTGCCGTCCTCGTAGATTTTGGTTCCTACTCTTGTCGGCTTATTGCACTTCGGGCAAACAACCTGAACCTTGCAGGCGTAAATTGCGCCCTCGGTCTCGATAATGCCGGACGGGTCGCCCGCCTTTTTAGGCTTTACGTGCTTTTTAACCTTGTTGATGCCCTCAACGATTACCTTACCCTCTTTGGGGCTGACCTCAAGTACCTTACCGGTCTTCTTGCGGTCCTTTTTGTCTCCTGTAAGGAGCATTACGGTATCACCGGTTTTAATGTGAAGCTTACTCATATTCTTTTCTACCTCCCATTAAAGTACTTCGGGAGCCAAGGACAGGATCTTGGTGTAATCCTTGTCGCGCAGCTCTCTGGCTACCGGCCCGAAAATACGGGTTCCTCTCGGATTCTTGTCATCACGGATGATAACAGCCGCATTTTCGTCGAATCTGATGTATGTGCCGTCATTGCGGCGAAGACCTCTTGCGGAACGAACCACAACAGCCTTTACAACGTCGCCCTTCTTAACAGTACCGCCCGGGGCGGCCTTTTTAACAGAAGCCACGATGACGTCGCCGATGTTGGCATACCTCCTTCTGGAGCCTCCAAGAACGCGGATGCACATAATTTCCTTTGCACCGGTGTTGTCGGCAACCTTGAGGTAACTCTGTTGTTGTATCACAGTGTTTTCCTCCTTGTAAGGCTTACTTAGCCTTTTCGATTATTTCAACCACGCGCCATCTTTTATCCTTGGAGAGTGGTCTGGTCTCCATAATAAGAACTCTGTCGCCAACGCCACAGGAATTATTCTCATCATGAGCTTTGAGTCTTATTGTGTTTTTGATAATCTTCTTATAAAGCGGGTGCTTTACATTGTCCTGAATAGCTACTACAACGGTTTTATCCATCTTGTCGCTGGCAACGATACCCACTCTTGTTTTACGAAGGTTTCTTTCGCTCATTTAGCTTTTCCTCCCTCTTTTAAGCGTTCGCGCTGTCGTTTTTAAGCTCGTTCTCGCGAATAACGGTCTTAATGCGAGCGATATCCTTCTTGACAGCAACTATACGCATGGGGTTTTCGAGCTGATTAATGGCGAGTTGGAAACGCAGATTAAATAATTCTTCTTTAAGCTTTGTCAACTGCTCATTAAGCTCGGGCAAAGTGCTCTGTCTGATTTCCTTTGCATTCATTACTGCTCACCACCCATTTCCTGCTTAGTTACAAACTTGCACTTAATAGGAAGTTTGTTTGCGGCGAGACGCATTGCCTCACGGGCGAGCTCCTCGCTTACTCCGCCGATTTCGAACATTACACGGCCGGGCTTAACGACCGCTACCCAGTATTCGGGAGAGCCTTTACCTGAACCCATTCGGGTCTCAGCCGGCTTCTCTGTAATCGGCTTATCCGGGAAAATTTTAATCCATACCTGACCGCCACGCTCGATATAACGGGTCATAGCGATACGGGCAGCTTCGATCTGATTGGAGGTTATCCACGCGGGCTCTAAAGCCTGAAGACCGAAATCGCCGTGGGTTACTGTTGTGCCCCTTGAGGCTGTACCCGTAAGACGGCCGCGGTGTACTCTGCGGTATTTAACGCGCTTCGGCATTAACATCAGCGGGCTCCTCCTTCCTTTTTAGCCTTGCGGTTATCAGCAAGAACCTCGCCCTTGTAAATCCAAACCTTTACGCCGATACGACCGTAGGTGGTGTTTGCCTCGGCAAAACCGTAGTCGATGTCTGCTCTTAAGGTCTGAAGCGGGATGGTTCCCTCGTGATACTGCTCGCTTCTTGCGATTTCAGCGCCGCCTAAGCGTCCTGAAACCTGTGTTTTGATACCCTTTACGCCGAGTCTCATAGCTCTGCCTATTGAGAGCTTCATAGCGCGGCGGAAGGAAATACGCTTTTCAAGCTGTGCCGCAATATTCTCGGCAACGAGCTGTGCGTTAGCGTCGGGATTTTTAATCTCAACAATGTTGATTACGACAGGCTTGCCGAGCATCTGCTGGCAGGTGGCGCGAAGCTTTTCGATTTCGCTGCCGTTGCGTCCGATTACCATACCCGGCTTTGCGCAGTGGATGTGTAATCTTACGCGCTTGTCGTCGCGTTCGATTTCGATTTTGGCAATACCCGCTGTGAAGAGTGCCTTCTTCAGGTATTTACGGAGGTTGTAGTCCTCAACCAATGTATCGCCGAACACTTTATCGTTGGCAAACCAACGTGAGTCCCAGTTTTTAATTACGCCCACACGGAAGCCGTGGGGATTAACCTTCTGGCCCATAACTTAACCTCCTTCTTAGTCTTCGCGTTCTTTAAGAACGATTGTCATATGGCTTGTTCTCTTTAAGATTCTGTGAGCTCTGCCGTGATCCTTCGGACGGATTCTCTTAAGAGTCGGTCCGGGGCATACAAAGCACTCTGCAACATAAAGCTTTGAAACATCCATATTGTGATTGTTTTCTGCATTCGCCATAGCTGACGCTAAAAGCTTCTCTAAATACTCGCAAGCGGACTTAGGAGTAAACTTGAGTATAGCCATAGCCTTGTCAGCATCCTGGTTACGGATTAAATCCATAACAATCTTCACCTTGCGGGGTGAAATGCGGGCATATTTAAGTGTAGCCCTTGCTTCCATAGTTAAACTCTCCTTTCAGCCGCTTACTTACCGGTGGTTTTTGAACCGGCATGACCCTTAAAGGTTCTTGTCGGCGCGAATTCACCGAGCTTGTGACCAACCATATCCTCGGTTACATAAACCGGAACATGCTTGCGACCGTCATGAACCGCAAAAGTATGTCCGACGAAATCGGGGAAAATGGTCGAGGAACGGCTCCAGGTCTTAAGCACGCGCTTTTCACCGGCTTCGTTCATTTCCTTGACTCTCTTGAGCAGCACAGGCTGCACATAAGGGCCCTTTTTAATGCTTCTTCCCATAATGAAATCTCCTTTCGTCGAATTACTTACGGCGCTTTACGATATACTTATCGGTGCGCTTATTCTTCTGACGGGTCTTGTATCCGAGAGCAGGCTTGCCCCACGGAGTAACAGGTCCCGGACGGCCGATCGGTGACTTACCTTCACCACCGCCGTGGGGGTGGTCGCAGGGGTTCATTACAGAACCGCGTACGGTAGGTCTCCAGCCCATATGACGCTTGCGGCCGGCTTTACCGTAGTTAACATTTGCGTGCTCGGGATTCGATACAACACCTACGGTAGCCATACAGCCTGCGGGTACATTGCGGAGCTCGCCTGAAGGCAGACGAAGAAGCGCCATACCGTTTTCCTTAGCCATAAGCTGCGCCATATTTCCGGCGGAACGGGCAAGCCGAGCGCCCTTTCCGGGGTAAAGCTCGATATTGTGCAGGAAGGTACCTACGGGGATATTGGTAAGCGGAAGCGCGTTGCCGGGCTTAATGTCGGCATCGGGGCCGCTGACTATTACATCGCCCACCTTTAAATCCTGCGGAGCGATGATGTAACGCTTCTCGCCGTCCTCATACTGAACGAGGGCGATAAAGGCGGAACGGTTCGGGTCATACTCAAGAGTCATAACCGTTGCGGGGATTCCGAAACGCTCTCTCTTGAAATCGATAACCCTGTACTTTCTGCGGTTTCCGCCGCCTCTGTGGCGAACGGTGATTCTGCCGTAGCTGTTGCGTCCGGCATTTTTCTTGATAGGCTCAAGCAAGCTTCTCTCGGGAGCCACCTTTGAAAGACCCGAATAATCCATTGTGGTCATATTGCGGCGGCCCGGAGTAGTAGGCTTGTAATGTTTGATTGCCATTAATTTCACTCTCCTATTTTGGCTTAGCGAAGCCGTCTTCGGCTTCATACATCACCGGAAATCCTTGATTTCCTTAAAGACGCTTGAATTAGATAAGACCGTCAAAGAACTCAATCGGCTTTGAATCGGACTTTAAGGTAACGATTGCCTTTTTCCAGGAAGCCGTATAACCGCTGTAACGGCCCATACGCTTTTCCTTGCCTCTGACATTGACGGTGTTTACCTTAGCAACGCTTACCTTGAAAAGCTTTTCAACGGCGTCGGCAATTTCAATCTTGTTAGCGTCCTTTGCCACCTTAAAGGTGTACTTTTTATCGGCGATTCCCGACATACTTTTTTCGGTTATTACCGGAGCTATAATGATATCCTGTGCGGCTTTCATTATGCATACACCTCCTCAAGCTTTGCTACGGCATTCTTTACAACAACGAGTGTGTCGGCGTTGATTATGTCGTAGGTGTTAATTGTGTTAACCTGCGCGGACTTAGCACCCGCGATGTTAGCAATGCTCTTAACGGCGTAAGCGTTGTTGTCCTCAAGAACTACAAGGGTCTTCTTGCCCGCGCCGATAGCCTTTAAGCAATCCGCAACGGTCTTGGTCTTGTAGGTGTCGAGCTTCAACTCGTCGAGAACTATCATATCGCCTGTAGCTACCTTATCCGACAGAGCGGACTTAAGAGCCAGCTTCTTAACCTTTTTGTTAAGAGAGTAGGAATAATCTCTCGGCTTCGGGGCGTGAACGATACCGCCGTGTCTCCACTGGGGAGCTCTTGTGGAGCCCTGTCTTGCGTGACCTGTTCCCTTCTGTCTCCACGGCTTTTTGCCGCCGCCTGAAACCTCTGTACGGGTGAGAGTGGATTGTGTGCCCTGACGCTGGTTTGCGAGGTAGTTTACAACCGCCATATGCATTACAACCGCGTTGGGTACGATTCCGAAAACGGCGTCGCTAAGCGCGATTTCACCGACGCTTTTACCCGCCATATCGACTACTGCTATATTAGGCATAATTTAAAACACTCCTTCCCTTAAGCTTTAACGCTGTCGAAAAGAACTACGATACCGCCCTTGGGTCCGGGAACGGCGCCCTTAACGGCGATTATGTTCTTCTCTGCGTCTACCTTAACGACACTGAGGTTCTGAACGGTTACGCGCTCATTACCCAGGTGTCCGGCCATTTTCTTGCCCTTGAAGACTCTTGAGGGGCTGGAGCAGGCGCCGAGCGAACCGCCGTGACGGTGAACAGGGCCTGTACCGTGTGTCTCTTTAAGTCTTCCGAAATTCCAGCGCTTAATAGTGCCGGCGTAACCCTTACCTTTAGAAGTGCCGCGAACATCCACAGCGTCGCCCTCAGCGAAGACGTCAGCCTTAATAATGTCGCCCACATTCATAGCGGAAGTGTCCTCAAAGCGGAACTCGCGAAGAACCTTCTTCGGAGCAACGTCGCCTTTCTGGAAGTGACCCTTCTGGGGCTTGGTTACCTTAGAGGCCTTGAGGTCGCCGTAGCCTACCTGAACTGCCTCGTATCCGTCGTTCTCGGCTGTCTTCTTCTGCGAAATAACGCAGGGACCCGCTTCAATAACGGTTACCGGAACAACGTTTCCGTTTGCATCGAAAAGCTGGGTCATACCGAGCTTTTTACCGATGATACCCTTTTTCATTGTTTTTTCCTCCTTTGGTTATTGGTTGGCTTTCACCAACTTGACCACACCGTGAATTGAACTCAATTAGAGTTTGATTTCAATTTCTACACCGGCGGGGAGCTCAAGATTTGTCAGAGCCTCAACAGTCTTGTTGGAAGGTCTGATAATGTCAATGAGCCTTTTGTGCGTTCTCGTCTCAAACTGCTCGCGGCTGTCCTTATACTTATGAACAGCGCGAAGAATGGTAACGACTTCTTTCTCGGTCGGGAGCGGTACGGGTCCCGAAACCCTTGCACCTGTACGTTTAGCGGTTTCCACTATTTTCTCAGCGGACTGGTCTACAAGCGCGTGGTCGTAACCTTTGATACGAATACGGATTTTTTCTTTCACTGCCATTGTGAAATTCGCCTCCTTAAATAGTTGGCGGGCAAAACTTACAACCTGCCGTGTTTTTCTTCACGGCACATTATAAAACCGGCATTGCTGGGGTTACAGACAATTCCGGACAGCGGATCGCTCCGCCGCTGTACACAAAAGCCGCAAGATCTTTTATGTACTCCATCTTTTTCGCCCGGTTTAAAATCGGACATACTCCGCGGAAATTTCCCGACTCGGGGTCGGCCACCTCCCGCATCATCGCATGTATCACGCCGCAATTAGGCAGCGTACCGTAGTATAATAACATAAGCGAATAAAAAAATCAAGCTTTTTTTCACATTTTTTATTATTTTTTTAACTGATAATAAGGTTTATTAAAAAATACCCGCCGTTTGAAAAAGCCTCCCATGCAAGAGAGGCTTTCAACGCTATATATACATATATAATTATTCAACAGTAACCGACTTTGCGAGATTGCGCGGCTTATCGATATCGCAGCCCTTGTAAAGCGCCACGTAATAAGCGTAAATCTGGAAAGGAATTACCTCAAGTGACGCCAGAAGGAGCGGGTCAACCTTTGGAATATAGATAACCTCCTCTGCCTCCTTGGCGATTTCGGTATGCCCCTCGGTAGCGCAGGCGATAACATACGCTCCGCGCGCCTTAACCTCTTTTACATTGCTTAAAAGCTTTTCAAACAGCTCCTCGTAGCAGGCAAGGGCGATTACCGTTCTGCCCTCCTCGATAAGGGAGATTGTACCGTGTTTAAGCTCGCCCGCGGCGTAGGCTTCGGAATGAATATAGGAGATTTCCTTTAATTTAAGGGACGCTTCAAGCGATACTGCGTAATCTATGTTTCTTCCTATAAAGAAGAGTGATTTCGGGTCGCCGCAGCGGCGCGCCATTTCCTTGATTTTAGGCTCCTCAAGAAGCACTTTCTCTATAAGCTCGGGCAGTCTGCACAGGTCGTCGAAAATTCTTTCTATTCTGTCGGGGTCGGCGGTATTAAGCAGTCTTGCCGCCCATACGGCTATCATATAAAGAACAGAAAGCTGGGTTGTGTAGCCCTTTGTGGTCGCAACCGCGATTTCCGGTCCCGCCCATGTATAAATAACGTCGTCAGAGGCGTTCGCGATAGAGCTTCCCACAACATTTACTATCGAAAGGGTGTGAGAGCCGAGCCTTTTCGCCTCCTTAAGCGCCGCTAACGTATCGGCGGTCTCACCCGACTGACTTATTATAATAGTAAGGGTCTTTTCGTTTGTAATGGGATTGCGGTAACGGTATTCGCTCGCTAAATCCACGTTTGTGGGGATTCTCAGCAGCTCCTCAAATACATATTTGCCCACCATTCCCGCGTGATAAGCCGAGCCGCAGGCGATAATTTCAATACGCTCGATTGTTTTAAGCTTTTCTTCGTCTAATTTAAGCCCCTCAAAAACGATTTCCCTGCCCTTTATACGGCTGTCAACCGTCTGCTTGACGGCGCGCGGCTGTTCCATTATCTCCTTCATCATAAAGTGGTCGTAGCCGCCCTTTTCCGCCGCGGAAATATCCCAGTCGATAACCGACGGCTCGCGGTTAATTACATTTTTGTCGGAATCGTAAAGCGCAACTCCGTCGGGGGTAAGCACGGCAATCTCGCCATCCTCAATATACATAATATCCTTTGTGTGGGAGACTATAGCGGTGACGTCCGAGGCGATAAAATTAGCCTCCTTAGACAGCCCGATTATAAGGGGGCTGAACTTTCTTACCGCGATAAGGGTATCGGGGCAGTCGGCGCAGAGAATACCCAAAGCATAAGAGCCCTCAAGCCTTGAAACGGTCTTTGCGACGGCGGCGAAAAAATCGCCCTCATAATATTTACTTAAAAGCTGGGGGACAACCTTGGTGTCGGTCTCGCTTACAAACTCCACGCCGTCCGACTTTAATTCCTCGCGCAGCTGAATGTAGTTTTCGATAATTCCGTTATGCACAACGGCGAATTTCCCGTCCGCGCTTGTGTGGGGGTGGGCGTTATTGAAGGAGGGCACGCCATGGGTCGCCCAGCGGGTGTGACCGATTCCTATCGTGCCGCCGACATTTTTGCCGTTATCGGTTTTATCCATAAGATTTTTAATCCGCTCGGTGGTTTTTTCGATTTTTAAAGCCCCGCCGTCAAGAACGGCTATTCCCGCCGAATCGTAACCTCTGTATTCAAGTCTTTCCAGCCCGTCGAGCAAAAAGCCCGCCGCCTGTGTTTTTCCTGTAAATCCAACTATTCCGCACATAAAAATACACCTTTCCGCGGTATGTCGGAAGGTGTAATATAATCAGAGCGCAAAATAGCAACGCCGAAAAAGGCGGAGTAAAAATCCGTCTTACCTGCCGTACATACCTATAATATATTTGACATAGCGCGGCGCCTTTGTTCCGAAATTGCTTTCGGGTTTTAAACGCCCGTTTACGACATGCCTGCCGTGGGACATCCGCCGAATCTTTCGATGCTCCCCATCCTCGTCAACCGCTATGCCATATGTACGGTCCCGGCGCTTCAATTTTATCCTGTGACGGAGTTTTCCTTTCTTGAGTTTTTTATGGCAAATTATCCGCCTATTTTATTTTAAGCAAAACGAGCCGAAATGTCAATATTTTTTCGATTTGAATAACACATATATAAATAAACAATAGAATTTAACCCAATTTTTCATTAAAGCTCTTGACAAAAAGGCAAATAAGTGTTAAATTTTAATCAATAGGATAGAGGCGCGATTTGCTATCAGTAGCTTTTGAATGTTAAATTCGGCAGGAGAATGTCATAAGCGAAAGGAGCGGTCGCCGAAGACGGCGGTCGGCGGACTGTCGGTCTGGTAAGGCGGAACAACATCCGTTTTACTGTCGCTTAGGCGGAGAGCTATCAAAAGCAGAATATCGGCACGTATATATGCGTGCTTTCTGATTTTGGTAGCCGAGCGATCGGCTATTTTTTATTGTAAATTTTAGAAAAGGAACGTGTCAGAATGAAATCACCGATTTTTGAGGGTATCGCAACAGCCCTCATCACACCCATTACACCCGACGGAATTGATTATGAGGCATTTGGAAAACTAATTGACTGGCAAATTAACGAGGGCGTAAACGCTCTTGTTATCTGCGGTACAACGGGCGAGTCCTCTACCCTTACCGACGAGGAGCACCGCGCCGCTATCTCATATGCCGTAAAGCGCGCAAATCACCGCGTGCCGATTATCGCGGGCACAGGCTCTAACGATACGGCATACGCCCTTGATCTCACCGATTTCTCCTGCAAGGCGGGGGTCGACGGCGTGCTGGTGGTAACCCCTTATTATAATAAGGCAACCCAGAACGGTCTTGTTAAAATGTTTTCGGACATTGCGGACAAGGCGACCGCGCCCGTAATTCTTTACAACGTCCCCTCGAGGACAGGGGTTAATATTCAACCTAAAACCGTAAAGGCGCTGTCCGAGCATCCTAATATTTCGGGAATCAAGGAAGCGAGCGGAAGTATCTCGGCTGTCGCCGAAATCGCGGCGCTGTGCGGCGACAATATTAACATTTATTCAGGCAACGACGACCAGACAGTTCCGATTATGTCGCTCGGCGGCAAGGGCTGTATCTCGGTGCTTTCAAATCTCTTGCCCAAAGAGTCTGCTAATATGTGCGCTAAGTTTAAGGCGGGCGACGTTAAGGGCGCGGCGGCAATGCAGCTTAAATATCTACCCCTTATAAACGCCCTTTTCAGCGAGGTTAATCCTATTCCCGTTAAGGCGGCTATGGCGGCTATGGGCTTTTGCGAGGATTATCTGCGCCTGCCCCTTACCCCTATGGAGGAGGCTCACCGCACGGTACTCTTTGACGAAATGCGTAAAGTTGGAATCAAGATTTAAGGCGGCGGATTTATGAGAAAGATTGAATTTACAAAAATGCACGGAATAGGCAACGATTACATATATATCGACTGCTTTAAGCAGGATATACCCGACCCCGAATATTTAGCAAGGGTTATGTCCCCCCGCAGAACAAGCGTCGGGAGCGACGGCGTTATTTTAATCTGTCCTTCCGAGATTGCGGACGCGAAAATGCGTATGTTCAACCTTGACGGAAGCGAGGGGAAAATGTGCGGCAACGGTATTCGCTGTGTGGGCAAATATATTTACGATACGGGAATAGCCCATAAGGAAACCCTTACGGTTGAGACCTTAAGCGGCATTAAAACCCTTAAGGTCACCGAAGAAGACGGCAAGGCGGTAAGCCTTACGGTTGATATGGGCGAGCCGATTTTAGTGCCCCACGACATTCCCGTGCTGTTTGACGGCAAGCGTATGATAAATGAACCCTTAGAGGTTGACGGCAGGGAGTACCGAATTACCGCCGTATCTATGGGCAATCCACACGCGGTGGTTTTCTGCGACAATGTTAAAGACCTCGACCTTGAAAAAATCGGGCCTAAGTTTGAATTTAACCCGATTTTCCCCGAGCAGGTCAACACCGAGTTTATAAGGGTGATAGACAACAAAACCCTTGAAATGCGGGTATGGGAGCGGGGAAGCGGCGAGACCTTTGCCTGCGGTACGGGCGCCTGCGCGGCGGCGGTCGCGGCGGTGCTTAACGGATATTGCGAAAAGGCGCAAGAAATCACGGTGCATTTAAAATGCGGCGATTTAAATATAACCTATGCCGATAATTCTCATATATATATGAGGGGAGCGGCAGAAAAAGTTTATGACGGAGTGTATGAGCTATGAGTTTACAGATTAAGGTCAACGAAAATTTCTTCAATGTAAAAAAGAACTACCTTTTTTCCGAGATTGCAAAGCGTGTGAACGCCTATTCTGCCGAGCATAAGGACGCTAAAATCGTAAGGCTCGGTATAGGCGATGTAACCCTACCCCTTTCTCCCGTTGTGGTTGAGGCTATGAAAAAGGCGGCGGACGAAATGGGCAACGCCGCTACCTTCAGGGGCTACGCTCCCGAATACGGCTACGATTTTCTGCGTGAGGCGATAGCCGAGTATTATAAAAAATTCCCTGTGGATTTAAGCGCGGAGGAGATTTTTGTATCGGACGGAGCTAAGAGCGATGTCGGCAATATCGTGGATATTCTCGGTGATAACGAGATTTTAATCCCCGACCCCGTTTACCCTGTTTACCTTGACAGCAACATTATGAGCGGCAGAAAGGTTAGCTTCCTAAAGGGAAGTCAAGAAAACGGATTTTTGCCCCTGCCCGACGGGGTAGAGGAAAAGCCCTATGTTATCTATCTTTGCTCGCCTAACAACCCGACAGGCGCGGTCTACAGCCGAGACGGACTTAAAAAATGGATAGATTTTGCCAATAAGACGGGCTCGCTTATCATTTTTGACTCGGCTTATGAAGCCTTTATAAGCGGCGATTATCCCCACTCCATATACGAAATTGAGGAGGCTCGCTCCTGTGCGGTCGAGATTTGCAGCTTTTCAAAAACCGCCGGCTTTACGGGTACTCGCTGCGCGTGGTCGGTATTCCCCGATGAATTAACGGTCGGCGAAAACAAGCTTTCTTATCTTTGGTCAAGAAGACAGGCGACAAAGTTTAACGGCGTACCCTATGTTGTTCAGCGTGCCGCCGAGGCGGCTCTTTCTGCCGAGGGTCAGGCGCAGTGCCGCGAGGCTATCGCCTATTATATGGAAAACGCCCGCATAATAGGCGAAGTGTTAAAAGAAAAGGGCATAGAGTTCACGGGCGGCGAAAATTCCCCCTACCTCTGGCTTAAATGCCCGAACGGTATGAAATCGTGGGAGTTTTTCGACTTCTTACTCGAAAACGCGCAGGTTGTAGGCACTCCGGGCGCGGGCTTCGGTGAGGCGGGCGAGGGCTACTTCCGCTTAACCTCCTTCGGAAGCCGCGAATCCACACTTGAGGCGGCAGACCGTCTTAGAAAATTACTTTGATTATTCTTTAGGTGAAACCGATGATTTGTGATAATATTTCAGTAAACGAAAAGGGCAGGCTTACCTTCGCGGGGTACGACACGGTTGATTTAGCCGATAAATACGGCACGCCCCTCTACTTAATGGACGAGGACAAAATCCGCGAACACGTAAGAGCCTACAAGACCGCTATGGCAAAGTATTTCCCCACGGGCTCTATGCCGGAATTTGCGAGCAAGGCGTTTGCCTGCAAGCAGACATACCGAATTATGGCGGAGGAGGGAATTGACATTGACGTTGTTTCCCCCGGTGAAATTTACACCGCCGCCGCGGCGGGATTTCCGATGGAGAACAGCTTTTTCCATGGCAACAACAAGACCGATTCCGATATTCGCTTTGCGATTGAAAACAAGGTAGGCTGCTTTGTAGTTGATAACGAGGATGAGTTATTCGCTCTTAACCGCATCGCTGGCGAAATGGGCAAAATGCAGAATATTTTGCTTAGAGTCACACCGGGAATCGACCCGCACACCCATAAAAAAATCTCCACCGGCTCGGTCGAATCGAAGTTTGGCACGGCTATTGAAACCGGTCAGGCTATGGAGATTGTAAAAAAGGTGCTTGAACTTAAAAATGTAAAGCTCTGCGGCTTTCATTGCCATGTCGGCTCCCAGATTTTCGAGTCCCAGCCCTTTACCGACGCGTCCGAAATTATGCTTGAATTCATTGCTGATGTTCGCGATACTCTGGGCTACACCGCCGAAACCCTTAATTTGGGCGGTGGTTTGGGCGTGCGCTATACCGAGGACGACCCCGAAATCGACTACGGCGAGAAGATAAAAGAGGTTGCGGAAATTCTTAACAGCCAATGTGAGAAATTGGGTCTTCCCGTTCCTAAAATCCTTATGGAGCCCGGGCGCAGTCTTGTAGCCGACGCGGGTATGACACTATATACAGTCGGAAGCGTAAAGGAAATTAAGGGGTACAAAAATTATGTCTCAATTGACGGAGGGATGACCGACAATCCGCGCTATACACTTTATGAATCTCCATACACCGTGATTTTAGCCGACCGCGCTAACGACGAAAAGGACTATACCGCGACTGTCGCAGGCCGCTGCTGTGAATCGGGCGATCTTATTCAAGAGAACGTAAAAATGCCGAAACCTCGCCGCGGCGAGATTTTAGCGGTGCTTACAACAGGAGCATACAACTATTCAATGGCTTCAAATTATAACCGAGTGGGCAGACCGCCGGTTGTAATGCTTAATTCCGAGCGCGACTATGTTGCGGTAAAGCGCGAGACCTTAAAAGACCTCTGCGCGCTTGATGAATAAAAACCAAATCCCTCCCTGTGTAAAGGTACGCAAGGAGGGATTTTTTATACTTGATTTATTTGCCGCTTAATTCCGCATTCCTAATTCCGAATTCCGAATTATACAAGGTATAATCCCGAATCAAGCACCGCGAAGCGGTTTTCGCCAACCTTTACATACTGCCGCACAGGTTCGGAAAATTCCTCGTAATCAAAAACGCTGTAGGTGTTCAGATTAACCTCAATCAGCTTTGATGAACCTACATTACTTACCATAACGGTGTCGCCATCAACAAAAAGCCCCGAAGGCTTATCAAACGGAGATTTATTTCCGCCGATTCTTAATTCCTCCCGCATTGCGGTAAGGTTGTAGCGAAGCAATACGTTGCAGTCGGCAAAGCTTGCCCAAAGAGCATTTTTATAAAGAGCGATGTCGGTAGCGTTACAGCCACGGTATTTGAGCTCCCCCGTCCAGACAGGGAGGGCGTCCGCGCCTAAAAGCCGAGCCTCGCCGTCTGCCGAGAGCAAAAACACCTTGCTATTAGGCAGAACTATTGATTTTGCGGTAATGTAGTTATCGCATATGGCTGCAACCGCCTTATAGTTGTTTCCGAATTTGGTGAGAAGATATATATTTTTGGCAATGTCGGTAAAACGTCCGTTATCAAAGGTAATCATTTTATAGGCGACCACGGTATTTTCTTCAATAACGTCCTTGCAGTAGGAAAAAATCACACCGTTTGAAATAGGCAACACCTCGTATACCTCACCCGAAAAGACCTTTTTCATCTGTTTTCACCCCGTGTTAAAGTTTAATTTTTCCCGCTTCAAGCATTTTCTGCGCCGCTAAAAGCACCCCCGCGCGGGCGCTGTGGAAGTTAAGCCCGCCCTGCATCCATGCGGCATAGGGCTCTCTAAGCGGTCCGTCGGCCGAAAGCTCAATTGACGCGCCGAGGGTAAACGCGCCCGCCGCCATTATTACCTCGTCTGTATAGCCGGGCATTGCCCACGGCTCAGGCACTACAAAGGAATCCACAGGCGCGCCCGACTGCATACCTTGACAAAAGGCGATAAGCCCCTCTCTTGAGCCCAAGGTCACGCATTGGATAATGTCTCCCCGCTTTTCATCAAATTTCGGGGTAACCTCAAAGCCTAAGCTTTGAAACAAGGCTGACGAGTAAACGGCGGTTTTAAGCGCCTCGCCCACAACGTGCGGCGCGGAAAAAAGCCCCATATAAAGCTCGCGGCTGTGGCCTAAGGTGGCGCCCGCCTCGCGCCCTACTCCCGGGCAGGTAAGCCTTGCCGCACATTGTTCAATAAGATTATGCTTTCCCGCGATATACCCGCCTGTCGGCGCAATTCCGCCGCCGGGGTTTTTAATAAGCGAGCCTGCAATTATATCCGCGCCGACTTCGGTCGGCTCTTTTTTCTCTGTAAATTCGCCGTAGCAGTTATCAACCATAATAACAGAATCCGGTGAAACCTCCCGCACGGCTTTAACAAGCGCCTCAATATCGTCTATCGTAAGGCTCGGTCTTGTGCTGTAGCCGCGGGAGCGCTGAATATACGCCATTTTGTATTTTTTAGCGGACAGCTCCGCCTTAATAGCCTTAATATCGGGCGTGCCGTCTTTCTTTAACTCGACCTGTGCGTATTGTACCCCAAAATCGGCAAGCGAGCCGTCGGTTTTTTGGTCAATACCGAAAACACCCGTAATCGTGTCATATGGTCTGCCCGTTAGGCTTAGCACCCTGTCTCCCGGTCTTAAAATTCCGAACAGCGCCACCGTTAAGGTATGGGTTCCCGAGACGAAATTATGGCGCATAAGCGCGTCCTCAGCGCCCATAGAATCCGCCATAACCTTTTCTAAAATTTCCCGCCCGCGGTCGTCATAGCCGTAGCCCGTAGAGCCCGCCATCGCCGCCTCGCTGACGCCGTTTTTTATAAATGACGACAGTACTTTCAGCTGATTATATTCTGTGACCCCATCGATTTCTTTAAATCGTTCTCCGCATTTTTCGGTGATTTCTCCGCTTAATTTTAGAAGCCTTTCATCTATATTAAAAAAGCTGTTTATGCTTGTTGTCTGCACCAGTATCCCGCCTTGTATCTTTTTTGAAATCCGTTTTTTTCGTAAAATCCGATTAGCTTTTCTTCACAGCAGACAAGTAATTTTCTGCCGTAATTTTTCTGTAAAATTGCCTTTAAAGCAACTGTTCCGAAGCCCTTTTCGCGGCTTACAATGCCGTTTAACAGGGCGTAATTCCCCGTGTGAAAGGAAACCGCGGCGCATTTGTCCTTAATTGCAAAGTAGCTTGCCAGTCCGCGGTTAAACCGTCTGCAAAAGTCCACCGCAAAGTAAGGATATTCGGGCAGAGAAAATTCCTTAACATTTAAAATATCGTATATTTCCCCGCTTTGCAGGCTGTCGCCCTCTGTATTGCCCGAAATATGCGCGACACGTGACATAACCTCAACCGAACGGATATCGGAAAAGCCTAATTTTTCTAATACTTCAAGACTTCCGAAAATGCTCCGCGGCGAAATTACCGAAATAAATTCCTTTATTTCTTCATAGTCGCCGTTTTCACAAAATACGGTCATATCCCCGCTTGCAAGGGAAATATAAGCCCTGCCGCCGTCCTGTTCCCAGAAAAGCACATCTTTATCGTCCTTATAACAGTCGTAAAGGCATTTTATTCTTATATATTCCGCGTTCGGCTCGCCCGCTTCGGGCAAAAAATCGGTTAAAGCAATCATTTGATTTCGCCCGAGCAAATGCCGTTTATCATATATTCTGCGAGCCTTGCCGCGTTTTCAACATCCTCTTTGTCCGCCACGCAGGAGGGGGAATGGATATACCTACAGGGCACCGAAATCGCAAGGGTTCTAACCCCTCCTCGGCTTAAATGCACTGCCCCGCTGTTGTTTCCGCCCGCAACCGCCGCCTTGGGCTGACATTTTATTCCGCTTTTTAACGCCGCGTCATAATACGCGCGGTCGTATACCGTAGATCTGTCCATAAAGGATACGGCGGGACCGTCACCTAAAACGCATACCCTTTTTGAATCCTCTACCCCCGCAATATCCGCGGCGGTGGTTGCCTCAAGCACTATTGCCGAATCGGGCGCGACCGTGAAAGCCGCCGCTTTTGCACCGCGGAGACCCACTTCTTCCTGTACCGAAAAGGTAGCGTAAAAATCATAATCACTTTCATTTGTTATAAGCGAAATTAATATCGCACAGCCCGCGCGGTCATCAATGGCTTTAGCCTTTATTTTATTGCCCATTTCGGTATATTCGCCGCAGATAACGGCGCGGTCGCCGATTCTTACAAGCTTTAACGCCTCTTCCTTAGAGGACGCGCCGATGTCTATATAAAGGCTGTCTTCTTTGGGCAGCTTTTTACGCTCCGCCGCCGAAATCAGGTGAATCGGCTTGCCCGTGATAACGCCGTTTATACTACCTATTCTCACTCGGCGGAACATAAGCACTGCGGTATCTATTCCGCCCACCGCCGAAAAGCCTAAAAATCCGTCCGAGGTGACCGAGGTGATAATCAGTCCCACCTCGTCGGTATGAGCGTCAACCATAAGCTTTTTTGCCGAGCGGTTTTTGCCCTTTTTAAAGGCAATAATACTGCCGAGCGGGTCGATTTTGTACTCGCAATGCCCCTCGATTTTAGAAATTATATAATCTCTTACCGCGTCTTCCTCGCCCGAAACGCCGTCAAGCGCGGTAAGCTCCCTTAAAATATCAAGCATTTAAAAGACCTCCCGACAGAATGTATTTTTCGAGCAGGTCGCAGACCGAATTTAAGTCCGAAAGGCTTAAAGTCTCGGTCTCGGTGTGCATATTTCTAAGCGGAATTGAGACCGTGCAGGTCTTAACCCCTCCGCGCGAAACCGAGATAACATCGGCGTTAGTACCCGTTTTACCGCCCATAGCCTCAAGCTGATATTTAATGCCGTTTTTCTCTGCTAAATCAATAAGCCTGTCCGACAAATCTCGGCAAAGCACGGGGGAAACGCCTATCATAGCGCCCTCGGAAAGCTTTCCGCACTCGGTCTCAGAAATTCCTATGCCGTTTCCGAAGCTTACGTCAACGGCTATCGCCTCGTCGGCTTTTATGTTAAAGGCGGCGGTTGCCGCCCCGCGCATACCAAGCTCCTCCCCGTCACTTAAAAGAATCGCAACGCTTACCGGCAGTTCCTTATTTGAAATCCGTTTTGCCACCTCCAATAGGCAGGCAACCCCCGAACGGTCGTCAAAGGAGCGACCGGTTACCAAATCACCCGAAAGCGAGGTCGGAGCGGCGGAAAAGGTGACATAATCCCCTATAGATACAATCTCTTTTGCCTTTTCGCCTAAACCTGTATCAAGCTTTATTTCGGCAATATCCGTATACTCGGTTTCACCCTTTGCAAGGTGGGGCGGCGTACTGCAAAATACGGCGGGGATTTTTTCTTTTCCGTGAACCGTGACCGCCCTTGCGGGGAGCGCTCTTATATCAATTCCCCCCGAATTTGAGACGGTTAAAAAGCCCTCGCCGTCAACATCGGTCACAATCATACCTATCTGGTCTATATGCGCGTCAAGCAGTACAGTATAGTCGCTTTTGCCCTTAATAAAGCCAATTACACTTAAATTCCCTCCGTTTTTAACCTCGGCATATTCGCTTAAAATTTCCTGCGCGGTATCTCTCGCCTCGGTCACGGTGCCTATCGCGTCCCTTTCGGACAGGGAAAATAAAATATCCTTAATATCCATTACAGCTTATTTACCAGTTCCTTAAAGTAATTTCCGCGCGCCACAAAATTGGGGAAAGCGTCAAAGCTCGCGCAGGCGGGGCTAAGTGTAACAATATCACCTTTCTTCGCGTCTTTATGCGCGGCGGCGACCGCCTCGGCAATATCCTTTACTCTTATTATTTCGGGCTCGCCCTTGTAATTTTTGTCTGCTCGGACGCAATTTTCAATTTTTTCCGCTGTATTGCCGCAAAGGTATAGCTTTTTAACCTTATCTATAATATAAGGCACCATCGGCTCGAACGGAATGTGCTTATCGTAGCCGCCCGCTATAAGCATTACCTTACGGTCAAACGCCTTAAGACCCGCGATAGTCCTTGTCGGGCTTGAGGCTATAGAATCGTTATAATACTTAACCCCGTCAAGCTCCCTTACAAACTCAATCCTGTGTTCAACGCCCTTAAACTCATGCGCGACCTTTTTAATTGTATCAACCCCCACATAGCCCCAGACCGCCGCGATAGCGGCAAGGTAATTTTCCACGTTGTGGTCGCCTAATACCGTGATTTCGCTCCTGTGCATAATAGGCGCGTCAATTCCCCTGTACGCCATATGGATAACCCCGTCGGTATCGAGCCAAGCGCCGTTTTTAAGCGGGCGTTCCATACTGAAGGAGAGCGACTGCCCGCGGACATACTTCCTAAACTCACATGCTATATCGTTATCGCGGTTTAAAACTGTTCTCGAAAAGGCATTTTGGTGGAGTAAAATATTCTTTTTTGCCTCAACATATTCGTCCATATCCTTGTGAATATCAAGGTGATTAGGCGCGACATTAGTCACAACCGCAACATCGGGGCTTTTACGCATTGATATTAGCTGAAAAGAGGAAAGCTCGGCTACAACGTAATCCTCAGGCTTTATATTTTCGATTTGGGGAAGCAGGGGCTTTCCGATATTTCCGCCTAAATGGACGGTTTTGCCCTCCGCCTCAAGCATTTTGGCAATAAGCGTTGTTGTGGTGGTCTTGCCGTCAGAGCCCGTAACCGCGAAAATGGTGGCGGGGCAGAGGTCAAAGAAGACCTCCATCTCGCTTGTCACGGCGATACCCTTTTTACGCGCCGCCTCAAGCTCGGGCAGGTTAAAGTTCATACCGGGGGTGCGGAAGATGATGTCCACCTCCAAATTGTCAAGGTAGCCTTCTCCGAGCCTTAGCTCCGCTCCCGCCGCCTCAATTTCGTCCGCCGCCGCGCCTATCTGCTCGCGGGTCCTGCGGTCGCAGGCGTAAACGGTCGCCCCCTTGCTTAAAAAATTCATAATAAGCGGGGTATTGCTTATACCTATCCCGCACATAGCTATCTTTTTGCCGTTAATCTGTTTGAAAAACTGCTTGCAGTCCAAAACGATTTCCTCCTATCGTACATACTACATCTATTTTATTATACTTAATGTAAAGGAAAATATCAACAGTAAGAAGGATTTTTAATAAAAGATATTTTATATTATAATAATTATACTGTGTTTGCGGAATCGGCGGATGATGACGGTCATAAAACCGTAAAAACACAGAGCATATTCGGACGACAGCCGTAATATGCTCTGTAAATTTACTTATACCGCAATGATTAAATAAAACTTATAGTCTAAATTATATTTGCTTTTTCTTTTTCATTATAAACACCGTGACGCCGACTATAACTGCAATAGCCAATGCCGCGATAATCAAATATAATACGTTATTGTTCTTTGCGTTTTCGGTTTTGTCGGTCGAAATTTCGGGCTCGGCCTTGTCGGTTGAAATTTCAGCCTTATTATCGCTTACCTTGCATACCGCATAGTTGCTGAAGTGGTTAAGCTTTGCGGTAATTGTTTTGCCGTCTTCATTAACCTCAGACTCAAGTTTTTCGTATGTGCCGTCATCGGAAACAAAGAATACTTCAACATCTTTGCCGAAGCCGTCGGGAATGTTAAAGGTTACTGTAACCTCGCCGTTCGGCTGAACCTTTGCACCGTTTAAAACAGCGGTAATGTCGTAAAGTATAAATTCATTACAAACATCTTTAAGAATGTTCTTTGCCGATTCGAATGTTGGGTTATCTTGCTTTATTTCTTCAATCTTAAGCTCGGTACCGGCGGTAAATACGCCTTCGTTTGCTTCAAAAAGTGTGCCTGTGGTATCATCTTTCACCGAGCAGGGAATAATCTCGCTTGTGGTTTCCCCGCAGCGCTTGCACTTACCCTCTTTAAGACCGGTGTTGCTGATACTCGGCTCCTTTACTACTGTAGGATTTTCAAAATCGTGACCTAATGCTTCAGTATTGCGGGTTTCGGCGGTATCGCAGGCGGTACACTTTCTTTCCTGAACGCCGCCCTCGGTACAGGTGGCGGCTTTTGTATCTGTCCACTCGCCGAACTTATGACCCTTAGCTTTTATTGTGTTGGTTGTTGTCTGACCGCAACGGGTACATTTACCGGTTTCGAGACCTGTTTCGGTACAGGTAGGTTGTTTTGTAACGGTAGGATTGCTGAAGCTGTGACCCAAAGCCTTTACAGTTCTTGTTTCTGTATGATTGCACTTTGAGCAACTGCGTTTTTCCTCACCGTTTGCTGTGCAGGTCGGTGCTTTGCTTTGCGACCAAGCGCCCATACTGTGTCCCGTCGCATTGATTGTTTGATTTTCGGTCTTGCCGCAGGTAGAACAGGTTTTTGTTGCGGTTCCGGGAGTCGTGCAGGTGGGTTGCTTTGTGGTATTCCAGTTACCCCAAGTATGACTGTTGTTTTTGGCAATAGTCTCGGTTTTGGTTGCTTTACAAGCGGTACATGTATAGGTTTTAACACCCGTTTCTTTACAGGTTGCAGCTTTGGTTACACTTCCGCTGTTCCAAGTATGTGCCGCTGTTTCCACATGTCCGCAGACAGAGCAGGTGCGAGTGTGGTTTGAGTTATCCTTTTTTGAGTAGTTGCCGTAAGAGTGAGTTTTACAGGTTATTGTAATTATTCCCGATGTTGCAGTAAAGGCATTTTCACCGTACTTTGTGTCATACTAATCGAGAAACTTAAGTGTAACAGTTGTATTTCCAACTGTAGCCGAATCTAACGCCTTAAAAGAAAACTTAGCAATAGTACCTGTTTTTGTATTATTTGAAGTAGCGCTTCCGTCAACCCAAGCAATAGAGTAAGGCGAACCATATGTGGTTTTAAGCTGGGTTCCTATCAGTACTCCTGTATCTTCAACCTTGGTAAGCTGTAATGTACTTGTGTCATAGCTTACCTTGATTCCCATAGTAACAAGTCCGGGATTAGAATTTAAATCCACATTTAGTGTTACCGTACCACCCTGTGCAACGGTAGCGTTGCTCATGGAAATTGTCCCGTTTCCTGCGGCAAATGCCGTAATTGAAGATAGGGTACAAAGCATTAATGCTAATGTTGCCAAACACGATATAACTTTTTTCATTACTTTTCTCCTCCGAGCGTAACATCCCAACCGTTGAGATAACGCATTAAAATTAGTCCGTCAAGAGTGTTTATTTTGCCGTCGCCATTCACATCAATAGCATCGGAAGATGCAATATCAACATCCCAACCGTTGAGATAGCGAAGTAACATCAAACCGTCTAATGTGTTGATGTTGTTGTCACCTGTAAGATCGCCGGGGATATACTCATAGTTGATACTGATTATTCTAAGATTATCGTCAAGTTTCAAATACATATTTGTTTCATCGGTAGCAGTCAGTTTAACGTTCCAGGCTCCGTTCTTATAATTTACTTCAGTATCACTGATTCGCGGTTCTGCAAAATAATAATGTTTCTCTGTCCAAAGATACGTATCGGTTTCGCCGTCATAATATTCAGAAAGCGATAAGTCAACATCGTTTACTGCAAAGTTTTTTAACAAAAGCTCACGGATTTTTTCGCCGTCAACCGTTTTTTCCGTACATACGTCAAGTCCGAAATCTTTATCTAAATATGAAGCAACTGTGATTAAACGGTCAATATTTTCTGCGGTTATTTCCCCGTTAAAATGCTTTTCGGTTGTCAGTGCTATGTAATTATAATTAATTTCCGAGTAAGCCAAATAATCCCAGATTTTTATAAGTCCCGAGTCTTTAAAGATGTCACTGCAAAGTTCATTTATTTCTATTTTGTAAGTGTCATTTAAACTATTGCAGTAAAGTCTGCCCATGAAAGTACCTTTATCGGTAAAAATGTAACCGTCTCGGGTTTCTAAGCCTTCTTCTTCTCCTCCGTCACGACAATCAAAGCCTAAAATACGCATATCTTCGGTTGTGCCGTCCGGTTTTACTGCGGTTATTATAAGAGATTTATCTGTTCCGCTTTTAACCTCTATACTTTCCCAGTTGTTTTCTTTAACATCAACTTCACATTCGAATATGTTGCCTAAGAATTTTGACTTGGTCTGTTGTTTTCCGGCTTCGGTAAACGGTTCAACATAATCTATATAGTACGAAGCCTTTAACTTATTCAGGTAATAACTATGCTCCTCAGTATCCGTAGGCGTATTAATTTTGACATCTTCGTATGTATCGTCATTAAAATGCACGCGCAAGACTGCACCTTTCAGATTCAAATAATCTCCTACATAATAATCTGTTCTGTCCGGTGCTTTTACTATTTCAACGCCCGTTACCGGATTTTCAATAACCGTCACATTAAATGTATCGGTTAAAGTGCCGAATTTGCCTGTTAATTCATAGGTGTTTCCTACCTCAAACGGATTCTCTTCTTGCTTATCATCGATGTCTAAATAACAATAATAGCCGTCGATTATAACGAAGCCATTGTTAATAACGGTTTTTTGTGTGCCGTCCTTAAATTTCAAAGTATATGTCGGATTGATCCGATAGTATTCATAAAAACCGTTATTATAAGAATCTACATCTTTAATTAGTGATATATCGCTGATTTCAAGACTGTCAATTATATTTTCCTTGATTGTAACATTAAAGGTAGCGCTTGCACCTAAAATTTCACAGTCAACTTCATAAGTATTGCCGACTGTCCAAGGCTCTTCATATTGTTTAGATATATCTAGATTAAGCCCAAACCGCTCGCCGTCTATTGTGACTCCGCCATATTCCGAAGTGAATTCTCTGCCGTCTTTAAGCTTTACTGTAAATGACGGGTTAATATCACTGTAAATATAGCTTCCGTCTTCATTTGTATAGCCGTGGGTACCCTCAATAATAGAAATATCACTTACTTCCACGCTTTCAACAGGACTTGCTGTAATTGTAACATCAAATGACGTTTCAAAACCGAGCAAATCAGCGCTTACTGTGTGAGTACCCACTGTCCACTGATTTTCATAGCTCTGATCGTCATAATATACAAGATAATAATCCTGACCGTTATAATTAATTGAGCCCCATTCCGAGTAAAGTACGGTATCATCATTTAAGGTTACCGTAAATTCAGGAGAATAGTAATATCTAAAATACTCGGGACTTTGAGTGTCGGTTTCGGGAATATAATCACTGGTAATATACCCGTTAGTATTTTCTATAATTGAGATGTCTGCCACTTCAATACTTTTAATCGGGATATCGACTATCGGTGAAGAGTCCGACAGAATCGGATAACCGTTGCAGATTAAATCATACATTTTTTCATCATATATATATGTGACTTCGGTTGAGTTCACATTGAAAATGTATGTCCTATTATCAGGATGTTGGCTTGCTCCAACCATAAACAGCTCTGTATCCGCGCCTATTGCACCCTCGTCGCAGTTAGTGACATCGACCAAATAATTATTGCCGCCGTATTCGACAATATTCCACATATGGGGCCTGCGCCTGTGCCGCCGTTCATTGTGCCGGTCACGGTGTTGCAGAGAACATAATCTTCAAATTCGGAAAGGTCGCAGAGGTACTGGAAAGCCTTGGCATATCCCTCGCAGACAACATTGGTTTCAGGGTCGTTATCAAAAACATTAATTAACTGCCACGGGTCGCCGTAAGCGATTCCTCCGTTTGCCGCCTCAAAATCATATGAAACAAGTCCGCAAATCTCGGCACGGTAAGCGTTTAGCTTCTCTAAATCCGATTTGCCGTAATTTTCTTCCACTATCGCTGTTGCATTTGCTATGGCAGAAGTCCCCGCACCGGTTTTAGCGGTATCAACGGCATATTCGCCCTCTCCCTTATAAGCGTCGGCAACAGCAAACTTAAAATCAAGCTGGGTATTAACGGTTGCATTGTCAACACTGTATCCCTGAGTTTTATCGAACCAGTAAAGCTCATAGGGACAGTCGGTAAGCAAACAGTTTAATATCTTATTAATATTCAAATTAAAAACTTCTTCATTTCCCATAAAACGGTTAATTTCGTCAACCGGATACGCGTTTAAATCAAAACCGAACACGGCAGAATCAAGCCCGCCCGCGGCTACCGTTTTAATATTTAATTTCAGATAATCGTAAATAGCCTTTCCTATGCCGTCTAACCTGTCGCCCGCGGTTGTACCGTACAGGGAAATCCAGCCGTACATCTGCTTTTGGAGATAGCCCGCCAAAAGCTCGTCGTTGTCGGGAAGTCGGCCGAAATCAAAATCAACCGAATTCACCGAAACTATCTGCAAATCGGTTTCTGCAAACGCCGGTATTGCAGGTAAAGCCGCGAGAATCAGAACAACGGAAACTGCGGCTGCCGCAATTTTTTTTAATAGTTTCATTAAAACACTTCCTTAAAAAGATTATAAAAACAGATTCCTTTTTTATAAAACCATATTTAGGAAACCATTTCAATATTTTTGATAAAAATTACCTATTAATATTTAAATAACAGAATGAATAATATATAAAGAGAACGGGAGTGTGAGAAAATATGAATTATATAAACTGTAAGGATGTAAATCTGCCCTCGGATATGAGAAAAGCGGTGGAGTTTTGGGCAAGAAATACCGTAGGCCACATCGAAACGCTTTTAAACCTCAAAGGTACTACCTCCGCGGTAATGCAGCCCTACTTTTCAGCGGAGCTTGAAACGCTGCTTAGAAGCTTTAAAAAAATTAGCTCTCTTTACAGCGAGGGGGAAACGCGCCGCCTGCCTTCAAAGCCGCAGCTTTTGTTTGCGGAAAACCGAAGACTTATAAATCTGCTTGAAAGAATGAAATTTGAGGGCTTTGGCGGGTACCCCTACTTACAGCAAACAATTTTTCACTACATTTATGAGCAGAGGTACATAAACGCGATTTTCGGAGTACAAAACGAGACCCGCGGCCTAATAACGGTTCGCTTTTCGCCGATGGGAAGCTATCCGCTTGTCTGCATATACAATCAGATGTATTTTTGGAGCGTAATAGGCGCCATGCACCCCTCTCTTATGATGGGTAATGAAAAATTTTACCGCTCTGCCTCGCTTCACACAAGGGATTATCTGACCGAAATTACAAACCGCTTTAATTCGGTTTGCTTCAGCCTTAGCAGTCTTAAAAAGCCGCCGACAAGGGATGAGCTTGAAAAGGTGTTTTGTATATTTCGCGAGCTCAATTCCGATTTTTTGCGCTTTTTAAAAATCATAAAAACAGGGGAGCGCGGAGTTTTCGCGGTAGGAGCGCCCACCGATATGCCGCAAAGCTTTTATAAGTCGCTGGATCACATAATCGGCGAACACACCCTCGTAAAGAAGCTTTGCGAGACTATGGGAGAAAGCTTCAGACTGCATTGCAGCATATAGGCCGCCTTCACCAAATAAAACCCAAAAGCACTTTTATAATTAAAAAACCCGCAAAAAAGAGCCTCAACTACGCGTCTGCGCGTCGAGGCTCTCGACTGTAAAGAGGCGGCAAAAAAATGCCGCTTGCGGTCGAGCCGCAAAAGAAAAAGGCTCTATAATAAATGTTGGGGTAACCAAGTAGAGCCTACGGAGAAAAATAAGAA
>OGOX01000358.1_pt1 | contig 36109 bp, 36 predicted proteins | sample 1552761 | NCBI WGS metagenome assembly OGOX01 (sample SAMEA2580212, study PRJEB22360) | human gut metagenome | biome: human gut; feature: human-associated habitat; material: faeces | place: Denmark | collected 2008/2010
TTGAGCGAAAACCTGCTGTACCGCCATCGAAACGGGCACATACAGGCAGAGTGGCCGTGAAAGAAAGCAATCAGCGATGGTGCTCTGACGGGTTCGAGTTCTGCTGTGATAACGGAGAGAGACTGCGTGTCACGTTCGCGCTGGACTGCTGTGATCGTGAGGCACTGCACTGGGCGGTCACTACCGGCGGCTTCAACAGTGAAACAGTACAGGACGTCATGCTGGGAGCGGTGGAACGCCGCTTCGGCAACGATCTTCCGTCGTCTCCAGTGGAGTGGCTGACGGATAATGGTTCATGCTACCGGGCTAATGAAACACGCCAGTTCGCCCGGATGTTGGGACTTGAACCGAAGAACACGGCGGTGCGGAGTCCGGAGAGTAACGGAATAGCAGAGAGCTTCGTGAAAACGATAAAGCGTGACTACATCAGTATCATGCCCAAACCAGACGGGTTAACGGCAGCAAAGAACCTTGCAGAGGCGTTCGAGCATTATAACGAATGGCATCCGCATAGTGCGCTGGGTTATCGCTCGCCACGGGAATATCTGCGGCAGCGGGCTTGTAATGGGTTAAGTGATAACAGATGTCTGGAAATATAGGGGCAAATCCAAGTGGCTCTTGCGAGGTAAAATCGCTTACCCATTTCAATGTACTGATTCTGGCTGATGCCACTACTATAGCGCGGAGATTGACATGGCGATTCAGTGGTCTTAATTCTTTCACTGACGGGGTGATTATTCGTGATACAAAGGTATTGATCACGCTCAATCTCCCGGATGGACAGAAAACCACTATTGAGGGGGAATGGCGGCATATGTCGGACGCCAACAGGTTGTCAGAACGTATTACGATGCTTCAGCATGCGATCTATGAGCAGTATGAGGAATACAGAGCAGATATTCCCGTCAGCTGGTCCAGATAACTTCTGACAGACCTCACCGGCGAGCATGACGTTCGCCAGCATCATTCTCCTAAGTACTTAAATATTCCCTTTCAGCATGGCTACCGCATCCGCTTCGGGCATCTGAAACTGAACTCGATGCCGCGCAGCAACATCAAGTGCAAACACCTTCGTATAGACTTCCGTCGAGCTAATCGATTTGTGGCCCATCAGGCTCTGCAAAACCTTCAGTGGTATGCCGGCATACAGCATGTGCATCGCGTAGGAGTGACGGAACGTATGGGGGGTCACCGGTACTGAGAACGTCATCCCGTCGGCCGCTGCGGCTTCCACCGCTTCGCTAAGCCAGGTGCGGACGGTTCGGTCTGTGATCTCCCAGATACGCGCCTTCTCCATTCTGCCGGTGCGTTTGTTTCGTCTTTCGAGGGGAATTTTCAGGGTGGCCACCATCATCTGCAGCTGACTGACGTAGTGGTGATCGGAAAGGGGAACCAGACGATGGACCTGACTGCCTGCGGGGGCACGACCTGCCGTCCTGGCCGCTTTCTCGGTGCGCTGCTTGAGCGTGGCCAGCTGCACGAAAGGATACGGCGGCGCCAGCGAAAAATCCCCCCGGGTCAGCGCGAGCGCTTCATTAATGCGCGCGCCGGTGTTCCACAGCGTCGCCAGCAGCATCTTGCGGTGAAGATCCGGCACGTAATGGAGCAGGGCGCTGACTTCCGGCGCCAGCAGGTATTTCGGGAGTTCATCCTGCACGAGCGCCATCTGACGCAGGGCGAGAGCGGCAGGGTAATCGATGGCTACTGGCAGATTCATCGAGGTGTTCCGTGTGTTATCCCTGATACCTGCCGGGAAATTATTATTCATAGTCTAACTCCTGAGCCATCTACTCAGTAACATCAGGCAACCGTTTATATCGGCGGTGAACATTGTTATTATTCCTAATATGCTCCCAGCGCTTCCGATACAAAACACTCCATGCCGACCAACGGTCGTCAGACAACCTGTCCCCAGGCATATCGCATAGCTGACGTAGCCAACGGGATAAACGTATTGCTTTTAATCCGAGTCTTGCAGACTGCCTGTTAAGTTCGAAAATTCCATACGATCCATCGAAGGGGGTATCTTCATTGAACGCCGCACTTATAGAACTCGCGGCTTCCCTGCAGATGACTGGCAATTCAGCAAGTCTGTACATCAATCCTGGTGGCAGAGAACGCCAGTCCCCAGTAATGGACTCGAAATTGATTTCAGGTAAAGAATACTCAATCCTAATACGTCCATCTTGGTCATATTCCCCTGATTCATTAGCAGAATAAACACAGCGTTGTGCAAAACGCTCCAGCAGAAAAACTAGCTCGGTAGATATAAAGTACAATTCATCGTAACGTTTACGTGCAGCAGTAGCTTCTTCACGCCTGCGGGTAAAACGGTGTGTGAGAGCAACACCCACCAGGGCTGCGCCGGCAGAGGAAATAGCCGTAACGATCTGCGGCCACAGGCTGGCACTGTCCTTCACCACCTTCGCGCCCTCAGTCGCAATAAACCAGTCAGCCATGTTTGATCCTTATTGAGAAATCCCGCCAGGCATCTGCCAGTGCTTGTACCAGGGTTAGATTCATTCAGTACCCCTGTTTTGCATAATGTGATGCGAGGTTTCTATCCAGAGGTATACCGCTATCAAACATGACCCCGTTTTTATCAGCAGGTTCACGGCGAGGACTGTTTGCTGAACACACCCATTGCTGTCTGTGCACATCAAGCGTGACCAGAATACGGCCCGACGCGCTGTAAATTTCAAACTGCGCTCTGTATACCGAACCGGTATATCCTGGAGGTAGAGGGCTAATTTTTAGCCATAGGAATTTATGACCACAACGTGTCAGATACTCCCAGACATGAACCATTGATGCGTGCATTTAGCCTCCTAACAAATAGTCACTAAGGATAATTATGACGCAAGGTATAATTAGCTGAGCACAATCCTGCATCTGTCACCTGGATGAATTTCCCATACTGTAATTATTTTTTTTACTGATAATAAGCAGCCATATAGCAACGCTGTTAAATTACCGAATGACCGTTTCCGGCAGATCCGACTTTTCACATTTAGCGAAGTTTCCGGAAGTTTACCACGCTCAGGAAGTAAGCGAAGCACTGTTTTCTGATGCTGCGCGCCGGGTCACGGGGCAGGAGAGGGACACAACATATGGCGTCACTATCAGCTGGAAACACCGCTACATCTTGTGTTGTCGGGCCGCTGCGCGCCGGTGGGGTTCGCAGAGATCCGGGACTAGCTTTTTTCGGATCTCAGAAGTGGAGAAGAGGAATTATTGCAGCATGGACACAAAAAACGAGTAATTGTTGCGATGAGTGGACTATTGCACCATGAGCAAATATAAATGACTTTATGCGTCCTGCGGTTAAATATATTGTTCATGCCGTCCGGCTGAACCCCGGGTCAGGGGATCAGCCGGGAAGGAGAACGTCACGGTTCTGTTTTCCGCGACAGGGTCTTTCTTTTTTTCTTCAGGTACATCACTTCGTCACATTTACCGATCATCTCCGCCAGTGTCGTATAATGGTCTGCGTTATTGATCAGTTCGCCAAAGGAATAATTGATGTTGTAGGGCTTGCCCGAGGTGTCATTGTAATGATCGAGACTGGCACTCAGCGCGTGCAGATAAGACTGAGTGTTACCGTTTCGCCGGATCAGGGCGGCAAACTCATCCCCGCCGAGGCGGCCTGCTATTTCACCCGGTTCAAGGTGCTAATGTAAAAAGCCGGCAAAGATCTTCAGCACCTCGTCACCTTCCGCGTGTCCCCAGAGATCGTTAACCGGTTTGAACCTGTCCAGATCGAAATAGATGAGGCTGAACGACGCATCCTGCCGGTTCATTGCGCGGAAGAGTTTTTCGCCGGCGCGGTAAAACCCGCGCCGGTTGGGAATGCCCGTCAGGCTGTCCGTCATGGCCATGCTGATGGCCTCGAATTCGTCCTCCACGATACAGGCCAGGTCCCGGAGGGACGCAATGTCCTCATCCGTGAAGGCGCGGGGAACGGTGTGGATCAGGCACAGCGTGCCGGCCACCGTGCCGTCCGGCAGGCTTACCGGCTGGCCGGCGTAGAACCGGATGTGTGGCTCACCGGTAACCAGGGGATTATCGTGAAATCGCGCATCGGCAGCCGCATCGTGAATGATAAAAGGCCCTTCCTGCAGAATGGCGTGCCCGCAGAACGAAATATCACGTGGAGTTTCGCGCACGCCGACGCCCTGGCAGGCGAGGAGCCACTGGCGCTCGCGATCCAGCAGGCTTATCAGGGCCACCGGGACCTGAAAGGCTTTGCGGGCCAGCCGCGTCAGGCGTTCAAAACGCTCATCGTCACGGGTATCAAGAAGGCTGGTAATATACAGGGACTTCAGCCTCTGTTCTTCATTCTCCGGTATACCGGGTGCCTGCATGTAATCTCCTGGTATGTACAAAGTATATATGCAGATGAAAAGGTGTTTGGATCTGACTGAGTGTAATTATAGTTCACGACTTATCTGCCAGCGGCTGAACTTCAGGTACAGGAATTCACGTTTATCACTCGTACTAGACTCTCCGGAGGACCAGGGGAATGACCGGGTCTGTTACGGTGAGGGAATCTGTAAACCTCAGGATTTTTGCTGGGAAAGTACGTATAACTGCTATCTTGATTAGTAAATGTTAAAATTTGTAGGTATCCACCCGTTAAACAAAATGATTAATATTTAAAAATACTCGTTGAACACCCGTGCCGTAATAATGAAGTACATTAAAAACGTTATCCGGTCATGTGAAGCTGAGACCGTCTCTTCGTCATGTAAAATGCCGTACTTTCTTTGTCGTGAAGAATGACCGGGTTAAGTCCATAAGGTTGAGAGGAAGTCTGCAGATGTGATACGCTCAAGGCGAGATTTATCTCAGTGAGAACTCACGGCAACAAAAAGTTTTTGGACAACAAAACACAAAGTTGTTTTGGACTGTAGGAGTCCAAGAGACAATGACATTACATACAACGCCGTGTAACGGATTTTACATTATTACAAAGCCTGTGTTACAAGAGAGTTATGGACATGATTGAAAAAATATGTGAAGTAATTGATGGTGAATACGTCTGTGATATAGATATTAGCGTTGAAGAATGGAAGATTTTATTAAGGGATAAAAAAGTTTTTGATGACAAAAGTATTGCAGCGTTAAAAAAATGGTTCATTGAGCCAGACCATTCCTGTACATGTTTCGATATCGGCAAGAAGTACGACCTGCACAGTATGAGTGCTAATGGTGTAATCAATGGGTTGGGTGGAAGAGTTCAGAAGCAGCTTGGCCGATTCGAGGTTAAAGGAGTCGGAAAGATTGCTTCCGGGACAAAATTCATTACAGTCATGAAAAGTAGAGAAATTAAAGGAAACCCAAAGCGAAATTTATGGACTATCCGTGAAGAACTTGTTCAGGCAATAAAAGAACTAGATTTTTTTAGTACGAACGAAAGCTCAAGCATTGATTTTTACTCAGATAATGATTTGATCACTGCTCTAGAAGAAAGTAATCACTTTGACGTTACTCAGACATTTGAGTATAGCGAAAAAGCGAAACCTAAGAAAGCTGCAATAGAAGTCAAAAATGGACTCTCATACCCAAGAAGTAAATCTGTTTCAAAAAATGCGCTTAACAAAGCTGATTATAAATGTGAAATTAATTGCGACCATCCAACGTTCAGAAGGCGAAACTCTCCTCTAAATTACACAGAACCTCATCACATTGTCCCGATGTCAAAGCAAGACTATTTTGAGAATTCACTGGATGTGGAAGAGAATATCATATCACTATGTTGCAACTGCCATAAACAAATTCATCTTGGCAAGGGGTTTGAAGATATGTTGAGGAAAATATATGCCGAGCGGAAAGATGTATTAAAAAAAGCGGGAATCGAGATATTATTAGAGGATTTAATTCTTTTTTACAAGATGGAAGGTAATTAATCTTCGAGAAGATGTATGCTTATTTTTATTTTTTTAGCAATGAATGTGAAATACTGCCTGACTATCAATCCTGTCATGTGGTTCAGATTTATGGGGGAGGATTTTAATATTTTACCAGCATGGCATGTCGATCAATCGGTTAAGTATAGCGCCAGGTAACCAGACGGATTTTCCCTCTCAGGCGGGAGTCGTTATCCATCGTCCAGTACCTGATTAAAAGTAGGAGTAATTACAAGAAAATTAAATTGTATGACTATTATTTCCGTTCAGAAAAGAAAGTTACATTAAAAACCCGAAATTATTCGGGTTTTTAATTAGTTAAGTGCTATATATTTTCGTGTCCGGGGGTACCCTAAGAGGGTGCGCAAGACAACACTCCAGTGTTCATTATTTATGACTGTCAAGCCATTTATTCATCTGCTCAATTTCACCTTTTTGAGCTTTAATGATGTCCTGCGCAAGCTTTCTCATTTCGGGATCTTTTCCGTATTTGAGCTCGGTCTCAGCCATTGCGATTGCCCCTTCATGGTGTGCGATCATACCTTTTGCAAAGGCCTTATCGGGATTGGATTCATTAACGGCGGCCATCATTTTTTCATGCATATTTTTCATGCCAGCCATATATTCCTGTGATGATGCCGATGAGTGCATATCTGACATTTTCATTTCCGAATGTTCAGCAGAAATGGCTGGCAGGGATAACATTAATATTACAAAAAGGGTGTTTTTGATTTTCATATAATAATTCCTTTCAGACAGGTACCGGTTAAGTATAGCTGAGTCAGACAAAAAAGCCCCCTGACGGGGGGCAAAAATGTAGCAACGTTGTTTCAGGAAAATCTATCAGGGAAAAGGTAACAGCACGGATACTACCGTCGCATTCAGCCTGCATTGATCATGCGGCGGTGCGCTTCGGCCATGGCCTGATGTGGGCCGGATTGCCCGTTATTCATGAATTCATGGGCAACCGCTGCTCTTTCATGCTCATTCATCGCCGCGTAAGACGTTGACGGGACGGTCGTGGATACCGTGTTATTTCCCATCATCTTCTGATGACTTTCCACCATTTTCTGGTGCGCATCCGCCGAGCCGTTCGTCATGGTCTCATGAGCAATAATGGCCTGTTCATGCTGGTCCATACCGGTCATACGAGGAGCAGTCCCCTGGATCCCGACAGGAGCCGCAGCAGACTGCATCTGGTGAGCAGGAGCCTGTGCATTGTTGACGCGATCATGGATATTCACGGTTTCAGTGGCCCAGGCCGATGAAATTAAACCAAAGCCCAGCAAAGATGCTAATACGATATTTTTCATGATAACTCTCCATTTCTGAATTAGTGATGTCCGGGGAAGTACAACCGGTGTTTTCAGTTCCATAACTGAAACAAGTTCGGCAGCGTTTATTTCTCCGGAAGAGGGCTGGATATTCATTTCCTAGCGTACTCTGACGCCGGGTATTGATGAAGCAATCCAGCCTTCCTGATAAGTTGCACTAATTATATCGAATGGCTTCTGTTTGCTGCATGACAGGCTAATGACATCTTTGTCATTTACATCTTTATTTTCAGCATTGGGTTTCCGGGATCATTTTCTCCAGTCTGGGCACGGATAAGATAAAACGCGTGGAGCGTACGTCTGATTCCACCTGCACTCTTCCGTGATGTGCTTCCACGATTGACTTCACAATCGCAAGGCCGATGCCGCTGCCTTCTCCTTTTCGTTGTCTGGATGGATCCACCCGATAAAAACGGTCAAACAGCCTTGATAAATGTTCTTCAGGGATCGGTTTCCCCGGATTTTCAATCACAAGGTCAAAAAAGCTCTCCTGCTCTCTTATTGAGACGGTGATTGCCTGTCCCTCCGGGGTATAACGCAGGGCATTGGATAACAGATTATTGATCGCCCTTCTGAACATTTGTGGATCTCCCTCAACCAGGCAGGGCATCCCGTTAAATTTGAGCGTGATATTGCGTTCTTCGGCCCAGGCTTCGAAAAACTCGAAGACTTTCATGACTTCCGCTCTGAGGTCAAACATGACCCTGTCAGGTATCAGCTGATTATTATCTGCCTGTGCCAGGAACAGCATATCGCTGACCATTTTGGTCATCCGGTTATACTCTTCAAGACTGGAATAGAGGACATCCTCAAGTTCCCTCTGTGTTCGATCCTGACTCAGTGCGATTTCAGTCTGCGTCACCAGATTGGTGATGGGCGTTCTGATCTCATGCGCGATATCGGCAGAGAAATTGGCCTGGCGGGTAAAGACATCCTCAATTTTTCCAATCATATGATTGAACGAGATAACCAGTTGCTCCAGCTCAATGGGAACGCGTGTCGGTTCCAGTCGCGCATCAAGATTCTCGGAGGTGATGTTTTTAATGGCATTGCTGACATTACGAAGGGGCAGGTGCCCCTGACGGACAGCGATTCGAATGATCAGAACAATCAACAGGCTTATCACGACGGCAATCGCAATCAGGTTCTTTTTCAGCGCATCGAGGTAATGGAGATGGAAATTAATGGATAGGCCAGTCAGCATGACATAGTTCTGCTGTTTGCCCTGAAATATCGCCTGACCAGAGGAGGCGATAATCCTGTATGTTTCCATCTTCATTTCGGACCCGGTATCCATCGGTCCCGCAGGATCCTCCACCGTCCAGAGAAAGACATCCCGTGCGCGGCTGTGCTCGCTAAAATCTGCTGAATTCACTGCCGGGCGTAGTGCCGCCCCCTGAGCTGAGCTAAAGAGCACTTCACCCCTGGGATTGAGGAGCAAAAGGGCAACGTTGCGGTAGCTGGCAATTGATTCCTTTATTTTGCTTATTTTTTTATCATCCGGATCCACCGGGGACTGCAGTATACGGTTCAGTGTGGTGCTGATTTGTTGAAGATCGCTGACATCCTGCTCGGCAAAATGATTTTCAACAGAATGCAGCATAAACCAGGTGAAGGCGATAAAAGCCAGTATCGTGGACAGGCTGATAAAAAAGGTCAGCCGCAGAGCGAGTGAGAAAGGGCGTCTGGAAGGTTTGCTATGCATCCGGGACCTCCAGCATGTAGCCCACGCCCCGGACTGTCTGGATCAGCTTTGTCCCGTAATCGTTGTCTATTTTAGCGCGGAGTCGCTTTACTGCGACATCGATCGCATTAGTGTCGCTGTCAAAATTCATGTCCCAGACCTGAGAGGCAATCAGGGAGCGGGGAAGAACCTCTCCCTGATGGCGAATGAAGAATTCCAGCAGGCTGAACTCTTTACTGGTGAGCACAATGCGGTTTCCGGCGCGACTGACTTTTCTGGATACGAGATCAATCGAGAGGTCAGCCACCTTAAACTGGCTTTCCGTGATCATCGTGTTTCCCCGCCTCAGAAGGGTTCTCACCCGGGCGAGCAGTTCGGCAAACGCAAAGGGTTTAACCAGATAATCGTCCGCACCCAGTTCCAGTCCTTTGACCCTATGTTCGATCGTGCCGAGGGCTGTCAGCAGTAAGACCGGCATACCCTTTCCGGCAGTGCGCAGCATGCGGATGATATCCCAGCCGTTCACATCAGGTAGCATGATATCCAGAATGACTAAATCATACTCGGCTGTCATGGCGAGATGATATCCGGTAAGACCATTATCAGCGTGATCCACTACGAACCCTGCCTCTCTAAGCCCTTTGCTGAGATATTCACCTGTTTTAATTTCGTCTTCGACGATCAATATTTTCATCTTGCTCCCCGGCTGGCTGCTAAGGTCATTCTATTTCGCCCACGATCGTTATCAACGGATTACAGCAAAAATGACAACATTGTCATTATCCTGTCACCCGACAAACAGAGTGCATTCTGTAAAGTAACCCTGGTAATACTCTGGACTTCATTTGAACCATTTACCAGGTCTGCCTGGACGAGAAGCGTTATGTTCAAATTAAAATTACTCAGCATTAGCACGATATTCATCCTGGCCGGTTGTGTCTCTCTGGCACCTGAATATCAGCGCCCGGCAGCACCGGTACCCCAGCAGTTTTCACTGTCCCGAAACAGCCTGACGCCAGCAGTGAATGGTTATCAGGATACGGGCTGGCGTAACTTTTTTGTCGATCCCCAGGTTACACGGCTGATTACTGAAGCCCTGAATAATAACCGCGATTTGAGAATGGCTGCCCTGAAGGTTGAAGAGGCCCGGGCCCAGTTCAACGTCACGGATGCAGATCGTTATCCCCAGCTGAATGCCTCATCCGGGATCACATACAGCGGTGGTCTGAAAGGCGACAAGCCGACCACACAGGAGTACGACGCGGGTCTGGAACTCAGCTATGAGCTCGATTTTTTCGGCAAACTTAAGAACATGAGTGACGCTGATCGCCAGAACTACTTTGCCAGCGAAGAAGCCCGTCGGGCCGTACACATCCTGCTGGTCTCCAGCGTTTCACAAAGTTATTTCAGCCAGCAACTGGCGTACGAACAACTCCGTATTGCGCGGGAAACGCTGAAAAATTATCAACAGTCCTATGCTTTCGTTGAGCAACAGCTCGTGACCGGGAGTACGAACGTTCTGGCTCTTGAACAGGCCAGGGGACAAATCGAAAGTACCCGCGCCGAAATAGCCAAACGAGAAGGCGATCTGGCTAAGGCAAACAATGCCCTGCAACTGGTGCTGGGAACGTACCGCGCACTTCCGTCAGAAAAAGGGATGAAAGGCGGGGAGATCGCACCAGTAAAATTACCACCAAATCTGTCTTCACAAATTTTGCTGCAGCGACCGGATATTATGGAAGCGGAATATCAGCTGAAAGCGGCCGATGCCAATATTGGCGCAGCGCGAGCGGCCTTTTTCCCCTCCATTACCCTGACCAGTGGTCTTTCCGCAAGCAGTACGGAGCTGTCCAGCCTGTTTACGTCAGGAAGTGGAATGTGGAATTTTATCCCTAAAATTGAAATTCCTATATTTAATGCTGGCAGGAATAAAGCCAATCTGAAGCTGGCTGAAATTCGCCAGCAACAGTCGGTGGTTAATTACGAACAAAAAATTCAGTCAGCCTTTAAGGATGTTTCCGACACGCTTGCTCTGCGCGACAGCCTTAGCCAGCAACTTGAGTCACAGCAGCGTTATCTTGATTCACTTCAGATAACTCTCCAGCGTGCCAGAGGATTGTATGCAAGTGGTGCTGTCAGTTACATCGAAGTGCTGGATGCAGAACGTTCCCTCTTCGCTACCCAGCAAACCATTCTCGATCTTACCTATTCCCGGCAGGTTAACGAAATTAATCTGTTTACCGCGCTGGGTGGCGGTTGGGTAGAGTAAATTTATTTAATTAATCAGGAAATTAAAATGCGTAATTCACTTAAAGCCGTTTTATTTGGTGCCTTCTCTGTCATGTTTTCTGCCGGTCTTCATGCTGAAACACATCAGCATGGCGATATGAATACTGCCAGTGATGCTTCGGTACAGCAAGTTATCAAGGGCACCGGTGTCGTTAAAGACATTGATATGAATACTAAGAAAATCACCATTTCGCATGAAGCAATTCCAGCGGTGGGCTGGCCTGCAATGACCATGCGCTTTACTTTTGTTAATGCAGACGATGCTATTAATGCCCTGAAAACAGGCAACCATGTCGATTTCTCGTTTATTCAGCAGGGCAATATCTCCTTACTCAAAAGCATTAACGTGACGCAGTCCTGATTGGCTGTCCGGAGCGATTACATCCTGTGCGCCTGTACATTCACATAGGTATATGTGTGAGTTAACCGTCAGGCGCATATGCCAGGTGTTTTGATTTTTTAGCGGAAAATTGTATGGCTTCTTTAAAGATAAAATATGCTGCAATAATTATCAGCAGCCTCATAGCAGGGGGGCTGATATCGGTTACTGCCTGGCAGTATGTAAACTCATCACAAAAAACAGTACAAACCGAACAAAAGGCACCGGAGCGAAAGGTACTTTTCTGGTATGACCCGATGAAACCGGATACCAAATTTGATAAACCCGGAAAATCGCCCTTTATGGATATGGACCTGGTGCCAAAATATGCTGATGACAGTGGCGATAAAAGCAGTGGCGGGATCCGTATCGACCCAACCCAGGTTCAGAATCTGGGATTAAAAACGCAAAAAGTCACGCGAGGAATGCTGAATTATTCTCAGACAATCCCGGCTAATGTCAGCTATAACGAGTATCAGTTTGTTATTGTGCAGGCGCGTTCTGACGGGTTTGTCGAAAAAGTCTACCCCATGACGATTGGCGATCATGTGAAGAAGGGGACGCCACTTATCGATATTACCATTCCGGACTGGGTGGAAGCACAGAGTGAATTCCTTCTGTTATCCAGCACCGGTGGTACTTCCACGCAAATTAAAGGCGTTCTGGAACGGCTTCGCCTGGCAGGTATGCCGGAAGAGGATATTCAGAGACTGCGTTCTACCCGGAGCATTCAGACCCGTTTTACCATTAAAGCACCTATTGATGGTGTCATTACTGCATTTGACCTGCGCACCGGCATGAATATTTCGAAAGATAAGGTGGTGGCTCAGATTCAGGGAATGGACCCGGTCTGGATCAGCGCTGCAGTGCCAGAATCTATCGCCTATCTGCTGAAAGATACGTCGCAGTTTGAAATTTCGGTACCGGCTTATCCGGATAAAACATTCCATGTCGAAAAATGGAATATTCTTCCCAGCGTGGATCAGATAACCCGTACGCTTCAGGTCCGTCTCCAGGTTTCTAATAAGGATGAGTTTCTCAAGCCGGGCATGAATGCCTATCTGAAACTGAATACCAGAAGCCAGGAGATGCTGCTGATACCAAGCCAGGCCGTTATCGATACCGGCAAAGAACAGCGCGTGATTACTGTTGATGATGAAGGCAAGTTTGTGCCGAAACAGATCCACGTTCTGCATGAATCACAGCAACAGTCCGGCATCGGCTCCGGCCTGAATGAAGGCGATACCGTGGTGGTCAGTGGCCTGTTCCTCATTGACTCCGAAGCCAATATTACGGGCGCGCTGGAACGTATGCGCCACCCTGAAAAAACAAAAAGCAGTATGCCAGCAATGTCTGACCAGCCTGTAAATATGCATTCAGGGCACTGAGGAGACGACGATGATTGAATGGATTATCCGGCGCTCTGTCGCCAACCGTTTCCTGGTCATGATGGGGGCCCTGTTTCTCAGCATCTGGGGAACATGGACGATTATTAACACGCCGGTAGATGCCTTGCCTGACCTGTCAGATGTGCAGGTCATTATCAAAACCAGCTATCCCGGCCAGGCCCCGCAGATTGTAGAAAACCAGGTCACCTATCCGCTTACCACCACCATGCTGTCCGTGCCTGGCGCAAAAACCGTGCGTGGTTTTTCACAGTTCGGGGATTCGTATGTGTATGTCATTTTTGAAGACGGCACCGATCTGTACTGGGCGCGCTCTCGCGTGCTGGAGTATCTGAATCAGGTTCAGGGAAAACTGCCTGCTGGTGTGAGTTCTGAAATCGGTCCTGATGCCACGGGTGTGGGCTGGATTTTTGAATATGCCCTTGTCGATCGCAGCGGAAAACACGACCTTTCAGAACTGCGTTCTCTGCAGGACTGGTTCCTGAAGTTTGAGCTGAAAACCATTCCTAATGTCGCTGAAGTTGCATCCGTAGGCGGCGTGGTTAAGCAGTATCAGATCCAGCTTGACCCGGTAAAACTGACGCAGTACGGCATCAGTCTGCCAGAAGTAAAACAAGCTCTTAGCTCATCTAACCAGGAAGCCGGTGGCTCATCTGTTGAAATTGCTGAGTCAGAGTATATGGTCCGGGCCAGCGGTTATCTTCAGACTATTGATGATTTCAAAAATATCGTCCTGAAAACGGGGGAAAATGGAGTACCTGTTTACCTGCGTGATGTTGCCCGCATACAAATGGGACCGGAAATGCGGCGTGGTATCGCTGAGCTTAACGGTCAGGGCGAAGTCGCTGGCGGAGTGGTGATCCTGCGTTCGGGCAAAAATGCACGCGAAGTCATTACGGCGGTGAGGGATAAACTGGACACGCTGAAGGCAAGCCTGCCTGAAGGAGTGGAGATCGTAACGACATACGATCGCAGCCAGTTAATCGATCGTGCGATTGACAACCTCAGTTACAAGCTTCTTGAAGAGTTTATCGTTGTTGCTGTCGTTTGCGCACTGTTCCTCTGGCATGTCCGTTCTGCCCTGGTGGCGATTATTTCTCTGCCACTTGGCCTGTGTATCGCCTTTATCGTCATGCACTTCCAGGGGCTGAATGCCAACATTATGTCGCTGGGAGGGATTGCAATAGCCGTCGGAGCGATGGTGGATGCCGCCATCGTCATGATCGAAAACGCGCATAAACGGCTTGAGGAGTGGGACCATCAGCATCCCGGGGAACAGATTGATAATGCCACCCGCTGGAAGGTTATCACTGACGCCTCCGTTGAAGTGGGTCCAGCGCTGTTTATCAGCCTGCTGATTATCACATTATCGTTCATTCCTATTTTTACCCTGGAAGGGCAGGAAGGGCGTCTGTTTGGTCCGCTGGCCTTTACAAAAACGTATTCCATGGCGGGTGCAGCCATACTGGCAATCATTGTTATCCCTATTCTGATGGGGTTCTGGATCCGCGGGAAAATTCCTGCTGAGACCAGTAACCCACTGAACCGGTTGCTGATTAAAGCGTATCACCCGTTACTGCTCAGGGTACTACACTGGCCAAAAACAACCCTGCTGGTTGCGGCTTTATCCATTTTCACTGTTATCTGGCCACTGAGTCAGGTGGGCGGCGAGTTTTTACCGAAGATTAACGAAGGTGACCTGTTGTATATGCCGTCAACGTTACCTGGCGTGTCTCCTGGAGAAGCTGCTGCGCTCTTACAGACCACGGACAAACTAATCAAAACGGTGCCTGAAGTGGCCTCAGTTTTTGGCAAGACCGGTAAGGCTGAGACCGCCACGGATTCTGCTCCGCTCGAAATGATGGAAACCACCATCCAACTGAAACCTGAGGATCAGTGGCGTCCAGGCATGACGATTGACAAGATTATTGAAGAACTCGACAGGACCGTCCGTTTACCGGGTCTGGCCAACCTCTGGGTACCGCCTATCCGTAACCGTATTGATATGCTCTCAACCGGCATTAAAAGTCCGATAGGTATTAAGGTATCGGGTACTGTTCTGTCGGATATCGATGTAACAGCACAGAGTATCGAAGCAGTCGCTAAAACCGTACCTGGTGTGGTTTCCGCACTGGCTGAACGACTGGAAGGTGGACGTTATATTGATGTGGACATTAACCGGGAAAAAGCTTCCCGGTACGGGATGACTGTGGGCGACGTCCAGCTGTTCGTCTCTTCAGCAATCGGTGGGGCTATGGTGGGTGAGACGGTTGAAGGCGTGGCCCGGTACCCTATTAACATTCGCTATCCGCAGGATTACCGTAACAGTCCGCAGGCGTTGAGAGAGATGCCAATCCTGACCCCAATGAAGCAGCAAATTACGCTGGGCGATGTTGCCGATATTAAGGTCGTTTCCGGACCAACCATGCTGAAAACCGAAAATGCCCGTCCAGCCAGCTGGATTTACATTGACGCGCGCGGCAGGGATATGGTGTCGGTGGTTAATGACATTAAAACGGCGATCAGTCAGAAAGTGAAACTGAGACCGGGTACCAGCGTGTCATTCTCCGGACAGTTTGAACTGCTTGAGCATGCCAACAAGAAACTGAAGCTGATGGTGCCGATGACGGTGATGATCATCTTCATCCTGTTGTATCTGGCATTCCGCCGGGCTGATGAGGCCTTACTTATTCTGATGAGCCTGCCGTTTGCGCTGGTAGGCGGGATATGGTTCCTGTACTGGCAGGGCTTCCATATGTCTGTCGCAACCGGCACCGGGTTTATCGCCCTGGCCGGGGTGGCAGCAGAGTTTGGCGTGGTCATGCTGATGTATCTGCGTCATGCCATTGAAGCGCACCCGGAATTGTCCCGTAAAGAGACGTTCACACCGGAAGGCCTTGATGAAGCCCTCTATCATGGTGCCGTACTGCGTGTCCGGCCGAAAGCCATGACCGTGGCGGTGATCATTGCGGGTCTGCTGCCAATACTCTGGGGAACCGGTGCAGGTTCAGAAGTCATGAGCCGTATCGCGGCACCCATGATTGGTGGGATGATCACGGCTCCGCTGCTGTCCCTGTTCATTATTCCTGCCGCCTACAAATTAATCTGGCTGCGCAGACATAAAAAAAGCGTGTCCTGAACCTGAAAGGGCACCCCCTGTGGGTGTCCTTCTTTACTGATTCACCCTGACGTCAGGGTTTATATCGATAATATACAGAGGTGAGTATGAAAAAAGTGGTTCTAATAGCGCTGGCTCTCGGCCTTTCACTACCCGCGATGGCGAGTGAAAAAGTGATTGATATGTACAAATCTGAAAACTGTGGCTGTTGTTCCCTGTGGGGCAAAGCGATGGAAAAAGACGGGTTTGAAGTACGAACTCACATCATGAATGATCAGGCGCTGTCAGCCCTGAAAGAAAAGCATGCTATTCCTGCAGGACTACGAAGTTGTCATACCGCGGTTGCCGGTAATTTGATCATTGAAGGCCATGTGCCTGCGACAACGATACATAAGGCAATGCAGTCTGGTTCGGGTATATACGGTCTCGCCACCCCCGGTATGCCAGCAGGAAGTCCTGGAATGGAGATGGGAGCCCGAAAAGAGGCTTACGATGTTATCGCATTCTCACCGGATGGAAGTAAAAAAGTCTTCCAGCGAATCGAATAGTCAGCGGAACGGCTGATAACGGGACGCCGGTAGCAGGCACTCCTGTGCCGGCGATATTCGTGGTAATCGCATCCATGACATACCCTGAAGACAGAAAATGCTTCAGATATGCATAAGGAGAGTTACAGTGAAAAATAACAATGCAGTGCAACACAACAACCAGACTGCTTCTGAGCAGACATTATCCCCGGACGAGGGCCACGTATTGCATAAGGTGAGAGATCCCGTGTGCGGGATGGCCATCCTGCCCGACAGGGCGCACAGCAGCATTCGATACCAGGACCATCAACTTTATTTCTGCTCCGCCAGCTGTGAGAGTAAATTTAAAGCCCATCCCGATCGTTATCTTACCGAAGATGCCAGTGAACATTCCCATCACCATCACCACGATCATCACGAAGTCAGCCCTGATCAGATAAAACAGCCTCACCACCAGGCGGAAAAAGAGAATTCTGAAGGTGTGTGGACATGTCCGATGCACCCGGAGATACGCCGCAGTGGTCCCGGAAGCTGTCCTGTCTGTGGAATGGCACTGGAGCCGCTCGTAGCTACGGCATCCACGGGGCCGAGTGATGAACTTCACGACATGACAAGACGCTTCTGGCTGGGGTTGTTGCTGGCGTTTCCGGTTCTGGTACTCGAAATGGGATCTCATCTGTTTCCCGACTTGAGGAATACATTACCGCCACAGTACAACACATGGCTGCAGTTGCTTCTGGCCTCCCCTGTCGTGTTGTGGTGTGGCTGGCCATTCTTCGCCCGGGCCGGAATGTCGTTACGTAACCGCTCCCTGAATATGTTTACCCTTGTTGCAATGGGGACCGGCGTAGCCTGGGTTTACAGCGTCATTGCAACCGTCTTCCCCTCCTGGTTTCCTGCATCGTTCAGAAACATGGATGGCCTGGTGGCCGTTTATTTTGAAGCCGCAGCAGTTATTACGGTGCTTGTTCTGCTGGGACAGGTTCTTGAGCTGCGGGCACGGGAACAAACCTCAGGCGCCATTACTGCGCTTCTGAACCTTGCCCCCAAAACCGCCAGACGGCTGGATCATGACGGTCATGAAACGGATATTAATGCGGAAGATGTCCTGCCTGGCGATAAGCTCCGCATCAGACCTGGAGAGAGTATTCCGGTCGACGGTATCGTGATCGAAGGCAAAACAACCGTTGATGAATCGATGGTGACCGGGGAGTCTATGCCGGTTACCAAAACGAAGGATGACCCTGTCATTGGGGGGACGATTAATCAGACAGGTAGTCTTATCATCCGTGCAGAGAAAGTCGGTGATGAAACGATGCTCTCACGAATTGTTCAGATGGTCGCTGATGCACAGCGTTCGCGTGCCCCCATCCAGAGAATGGCTGACAGCGTTTCAGGCTGGTTTGTTCCTCTGGTGATACTTATCGCGGTTGTTGCTTTCGTGATCTGGTCTGTCTGGGGGCCCGAGCCCAGGATGGCGCACGGTCTGATTGCGGCTGTGTCGGTCCTGATTATTGCCTGCCCCTGCGCACTGGGGCTGGCCACACCGATGTCGATAATGGTGGGGGTAGGCAAAGGAGCCCAGGCCGGGGTGTTAATCAGGAATGCCGAAGCCCTTGAGCGTCTTGAAAAAGTGGACACGCTGGTTGTCGACAAAACAGGCACGCTCACGGAAGGTTCGCCTACGGTGACAGGGATTATCAGTCTCAATCCGGGTGGGGAAGCATCTCTTTTACGTGTAGCGGCCGCAGTGGAAAAAGGCTCGCAGCATCCGCTGGGTATGGCTGTAGTCCGGGCAGCCCAGCACAGGGGGATCATGATACCCGCAGTCAGTGATTTCAATGCTCCGTCGGGGAAAGGTGTTTCAGGCGATGTTGAAGGTCAACGGGTTGTTATTGGTAATGAACTGGCTATGCAGGAAAACAGTATCGTTATTGATAATCAAAAGGCCGTTGCGGATAAGTTGCGGATGGAAGGCGCTACCGTTATCTATGTGGCCACAGATGGGTACCTTGCAGGCCTGATAGCTATCTCGGATCCCGTGAAAGCAACCACGCCGGATGCACTTAAAGCGTTGCGTCAGGCGGGGATCCGCATCGTTATGCTCACCGGGGATAACCAGCTTACCGCTGAAGCAGTCGCACGGAAACTGGGAATAGATGAGGTTGAAGCCGGGATTCTGCCGGATGGCAAAAAAGCAGTGATAACCCGACTGAAAGCGTCTGGCCATGTGGTTGCGATGGCCGGAGACGGTGTGAATGATGCCCCGGCGCTGGCAGCGGCTGACGTGGGAATAGCCATGGGAACGGGTACAGATGTGGCAATTGAAAGTGCCGGAGTCACCCTTCTCAAAGGCGACCTGATGATACTGAACAGGGCCCGTCATCTGTCAGAGATCACCATGAAAAATATCCGACAGAATCTGTTTTTTGCATTTATCTACAACGCACTTGGTGTGCCGGTGGCTGCAGGCCTGCTTTATCCTGTGTATGGAATACTGCTGTCGCCAGTTATTGCGGCGGCGGCCATGGCTCTTTCTTCCGTCAGCGTCATTGTGAATGCGTTGCGTCTGAAAAGTGTCAGGCTCGGGAAATAACACTGAGTGAAGGGTCTGTTATGAACAGAAGGAGTCCAGTATGAAAAGTACCACCTATGCGCTTGTTGCTGTCGCCGCGATCGCGGCATTTGCCCTCCTGCGAGAACACTGGTCACATGTGGCAGGTTACTGGCCATATCTGTTATTGCTGGTCTGCCCGCTAATGCATCTTTTCCACGGCCACGGAGGGCATGGGGATCACCAACATCACGGAAGTGAAAACAATAAAAAAAATTAATCCGGCAAACGGGGCCGCGTCGCGGTCCCGTTATCAGTCCAGGTATCGTTCGTAGTCTCTGGCATGCGCAAAGGCATGCTGTTCGAGTTTGTTATCAGCGGGTGCCGATGCCCGGAACGCCAGTGAATTAACAGGATTGTTATTGATGACCAGCTCATAATGTAAATGAGGACCGGATGAACGTCCGCTGTTACCGGATAACGCAATAGCACCTCCCCGGGTAACTCTGGCCCCTTTAGTAACGAGTATTTTATTGAGGTGGAGATAGCGAGTTTTAACACCGGCTTTTCCCGTTACTTCAACAAAATATCCCATGGTACTGTTGTATTCGGCCCGGGTGATTTTTCCGTCGATGACGCTGACTATTTTCGTGTTCATGGGCATGGAATAATCAATGCCATTATGGGGACTCACTTTTCCCGATACCGGGTTAAGTCTTGCAGGATTGAAAGGTGAACTGAGTCTTGCTGTGGCTGGTAACGGATAATCGAGACTGCCTTTCCCGGAAGTATCGGAAAGATTATAGAACTTTTTGTCTGATATACGATACGCCGTGTAATTAAATGAGCCGGACGTAAATTTATAAGCCACTACACGTGATTTTCCCGCTTTCTTTTGCAGTACGAGTTTTAATGATTCATTTTTTTTCAAATGCCGAAGATTAAAGCGGGAAGGCAAAGAGCGCTGAAGGATAGCGATCTCGTTCGATTCCAGCCCCGAGCGGGTGGCTGAAAGGTAAGCATTTTCTTTTACGACATCGGTAGAATACATTTACTGGAATTCGCCGTTAGCATGAACACTGCGGCGTATGCTAGGGGTTTTCAGGAGGCGTGTCATCTGCCAGTTAATCGGGAGCACCGTTGATGGTCGTCATTTTTGTAACATATCTTGTTTCCCGTTTGCTCCTGAAGATCTGGGAACTGTATGACCAGCCTGACGGTGATGATTAACGGGACTGAAACAGGTTACGGCAGAGCAATATGGGGCTCATGTCCTGCTACGTAACCCGTCAGTAAAGCCCTGCTAAGCACTAACCCGCCTGCAGTTACCTGGAGGAATACAGGCCGCGAAGCTTTCTTGCCTGTGTCTGATGAGCTTCCGCACCGGCATTATTGACCTGCTCATGCACGAGGGCGGCTTTCTCTCCGGCATTCAGTTCGTTAAAAGAAGAAGAGGAGGTCTTTGAATTTGCACCACTGTCGGACAGCATTTTTTTATGTTCCTCAATCATTTTCTGATGTGCATAGGACGCGCTGTTGTTCATAAATGAATGAGCAACAATGGCCCTTTCATGTTCATTCATTTCAGAGAATGAGGGCGTGTTGTTTTTATTAACCCTGTCCGGTAAGTTTTCATGCGTCGAGGAATTCACATGACTGACGGCTGAGGCATTATTAACAAATCGATGTGCTTCATGGGCAATATCACTGGACTGAGCAAAAGCTGCCCCACAAAATAAAGCTGTAAACGCAGTGGTCGTGATTAATATATTCATGTGTAATTACCTTCTGAGGTACATAAAAGATGTCCTTATGATCATATATAAAAATAATCAACCTGTGGGGAAGATGACGTAAATGTAATACAGCTATGTACATTACACGATTGTAATGAATTTGTTTCTTAAGGTGTGCTAGATTCATTTCATTGTAAGTGGATGAACCAGTAATTTAATTTAAATCGGTTCTCGAATTCTGTCAGTAACCATAATTTAAATAAGGGAATGCGCATGCTGTTGAAAACGTCTCGACGAACTTTCCTGAAGGGGTTAACCCTCTCTGGCGTAGCCGGAAGTCTTGGCGTATGGAGTTTCAATGCGCGTTCCAGTCTGAGCCTGCCAGTTGCCGCATCCCTGCAGGGTACTCAGTTTGACCTGACCATTGGTGAAACGGCCGTCAATATCACGGGCAGTGAGCGTCAGGCCAAAACAATCAATGGAGGCCTGCCGGGGCCCGTTCTTCGCTGGAAAGAAGGTGACACCATTACCCTGAAGGTCAAAAACCGTCTTAATGAACAGACGTCCATTCACTGGCACGGCATTATTCTTCCGGCCAATATGGATGGTGTTCCGGGGCTGAGTTTTATGGGCATAGAGCCTGATGATACCTACGTTTACACCTTTAAGGTTAAGCAGAACGGGACTTACTGGTACCACAGCCATTCCGGTCTGCAGGAACAGGAGGGGGTATACGGTGCCATTATCATCGATGCCAGGGAGCCAGAACCGTTTGCTTACGATCGTGAGCATGTGGTCATGTTGTCTGACTGGACCGATGAAAATCCTCACAGCCTGCTGAAAAAATTAAAAAAACAGTCGGATTACTACAATTTCAATAAACCAACCGTTGGCTCTTTTCTCCGCGACGTGAATACCAGGGGGCTGTCAGCCACCATTGCCGATCGGAAAATGTGGGCTGAAATGAAAATGAATCCGACTGATCTCGCGGATGTCAGTGGCTACACCTACACCTATCTCATGAACGGGCAGGCCCCGCTGAAAAACTGGACCGGACTGTTCCGTCCCGGTGAAAAGATACGCTTACGGTTTATCAACGGCTCGGCAATGACCTATTTCGATATCCGTATCCCCGGGCTGAAAATGACGGTCGTGGCTGCAGATGGCCAGTATGTAAACCCGGTTACCGTTGACGAATTCAGGATTGCCGTTGCCGAAACCTATGATGTCATTGTGGAGCCTCAGGGTGAGGCCTATACCATCTTCGCACAATCCATGGACAGGACCGGTTACGCTCGAGGGACACTGGCCACGAGAGAGGGGTTAAGTGCTGCCGTTCCCCCCCTCGATCCCCGTCCTCTGTTGACCATGGAAGATATGGGTATGGGGGAATGGGACATGATATGGCAGGAATGGACCACAGCCAGATGGGAGGCATGGATAACAGCGGAGAGATGATGTCTATGGACGGTGCTGACCTTCCGGATAGCGGGACATCCTCCGCGCCCATGGATCACAGCAGCATGGCCGGTATGGATCATTCCCGGATGGCCGGAATGCCGGGTATGCAAAGTCATCCTGCGTCAGAAACGGATAACCCACTGGTTGATATGCAGGCGATGAGCGTCTCTCCGAAATTAAATGATCCGGGTATTGGTCTTCGAAATAACGGAAGAAAGGTTCTCACGTACGCGGATTTGAAAAGCCGCTTTGAGGATCCTGACGGACGTGAACCTGGCCGTACCATAGAACTGCATTTAACCGGCCACATGGAAAAGTTTGCCTGGTCATTTAACGGAATCAAGTTTTCAGATGCCGCACCGGTGCTGCTGAAATACGGTGAGCGGCTCAGGATCACGCTGATCAACGATACCATGATGACTCACCCCATTCACCTGCATGGTATGTGGAGCGATCTGGAAGATGAAAACGGTAATTTCATGGTTCGTAAACACACAATAGATGTTCCCCCTGGTACAAAACGCAGTTACAGAGTGACAGCAGATGCGCTTGGCCGCTGGGCGTATCACTGCCATTTGCTCTATCACATGGAAATGGGAATGTTTCGTGAAGTCCGGGTGGAGGAATGATGCGAATGAAGAGAAATTTGAAGGCCATACCTGTTCTGGTCGCCGGTTTGTTTACCTCACAGCTTTCTATTGCGGCGGGCTCCGTCTCTGCAGATCCCCACGCCGGGCACGACATGTCTGCCATGCAGATGCCAGCAGATGAGAATTTCACTGAGATGACGTCAATGGAGCCCATTGTAACTGAGAGCAGAACGCCAATTCCGCCTGTTACCGATGCCGACCGGAAGGCTGCATTCGGCAATTTACAGGGGCATGCGATTCACGACAGTGCGATTAATTATCTGGTTCTGCTGGATCAACTGGAATGGCAACGGTCGGATAACACCAACAATTTCAGCTGGAGTGTTAACAGCTGGATTGGAGGCGACACAGATCGGATTTGGCTAAAGAGTGAAGGTGAACGAAGCAATGGGGAAACGGAGGCGGCTGAAGCGCAGTTACTCTGGGGACATGCGGTTGGCCCATGGTGGGATTTGGTTGCGGGTGTCAGGCAGGATTTCAGACCTGCTTCTGCCCGGACCTGGGCTGCTGTCGGTTTTCAGGGGCTGGCACTCTATAATTTTGAGTCTGAAATTACGGGTTTTGTCAGTAATGGCGGAAAAGCAGCCCTTCGTCTGGGAGGAGAATACGACGTTTTACTGACTAACCGGCTCATACTCCAGCCATCCTATGAGGTGAATTTCTACAGTCAGGATGATGAATCGCGGGGTCGCGGCAGGGGACTGACTGACACAGAGCTGGGGCTCCGGCTGCGCTATGAAATACGCCGTGAGTTTGCACCCTATATAGGCGTTTCCTGGAATCAACTTTACGGGAAAACATCCGATATGGCGAAAAGAGAAGGTGAGAAAGACCATCAGGTAGTATTCCTGGCGGGAGCCAGAATCTGGTTTTAACGCACTGATATAAAACACTCAACTAAACAGGTAAATAAAATGTCGATTTTAAATAAAGCCATTCTTACAGGTGGCCTCGTTATGGGCGTTGCTTTCTCTGCTATGGCCCATCCGGAATTAAAAAGCTCTGTGCCACAGGCTGATTCAGCCGTAGCGGCCCCGGAAAAGATTCAGCTTAATTTCTCGGAAAATCTGACCGTGAAATTCTCAGGTGCAAAATTAACGATGACGGGTATGAAAGGCATGTCATCACATTCTCCGATGCCGGTCGCGGCAAAAGTGGCGCCAGGCGCTGACCCTAAATCGATGGTCATTATTCCGCGAGAGCCTTTACCCGCTGGCACTTATCGTGTTGACTGGCGCGCGGTTTCTTCAGATACGCACCCTATTACCGGTAATTACACCTTTACAGTGAAGTAATATTATGAACGACCTGATTATGATTGTTATTCGTTTTCTTCTTTATCTGGATTTGATGGTAATATTTGGATTGCCATTTTTTCAGATATATGGAATAAGCGGTGTCAGACATGAAACCTATAACCTGACTAATTTCAGGTCGTTTATAACTTTTGCTGTTGTTACAGGCATCATTCTTACTGGCATTAATATGCTCCTGGTATCTAATGCCATGAGTGGAGTAACTGACCTCAGAGAATTATCCATCCATGTTATCGAGATGGTGATAGAAGAAACTGATGTGGGTATTAGCTGGATTGTCAGGCTCTGTGCCCTGTTTACCACACTCGGTGCTTTGTTCCTTTACACTAATAAGAGAGTATTGTCCTGCCTGCTGATGACGATGAGTGGGGGCGTGGCGCTGGCTACACTTGCCTGGGGAGGACACGCCGTTATGCATGACGGTCTGCATTACTATCTCCATTTACTGAGCGATCTGACCCATCTCGGCGCTGCAGGTGCCTGGACAGGTGCTCTGGTTGCATTTGCTATCCTGCTGATGCGCAGAAACGAGCATAATGCACAGAGCGTCATTGTGATATCTGACTCCCTGGCAAAATTTGCCACGGCAGGAACGGTGATTGTTGTAGCCCTGATCCTGAGTGCGCTGGTCAACTATCTGTATATTGCTGAGGGTAACTTAACTCCCTTATTCAACAGTTCCTGGGGGAGGATATTGCTTGCCAAGACGGCTCTGTTTGTTCTGATGCTTCTTCTGGCTGCAGCAAACCGGTTTCACCTGGGTCCCCGGCTTGAAGTTATGGTCAGGGAAGGGAATTATGATCGCAGCGTTGCCCTGATGCGAAACAGCATCCTGACAGAATTCGTTGTTGCGATTATCATTCTGGGCGCCGTAGCGTGGCTCGGAATGCTTGCTCCGTCTCAGGTCAGCTAGGGGACAGCCAAAGCTCATGCGTGAGATTTTTACTTTCATATCAGCGAGTTGACCATGCAGCGTATTTTAATCGTTGAAGACGAACAAAAAACAGGTCGTTACCTGCAGCAGGGACTGGTTGAGGAAGGCTATCAGGCCGATCTCTTTAATAATGGCCGCGATGGTCTCGGGGCCGCGTCGAAGGGACAGTATGATTTGATAATACTGGACGTGATGCTGCCTTTCCTCGACGGGTGGCAAATCATCAGCGCACTGAGGGAGTCCGGGCACGAAGAACCGGTCCTGTTTTTAACCGCAAAGGACAACGTGCGGGACAAAGTGAAAGGACTGGAGCTTGGCGCAGATGACTACCTGATTAAGCCCTTTGATTTTACGGAGCTGGTTGCACGTGTAAGAACCCTACTGCGCCGGGCACGCTCGCAGGCCGCAACAGTCTGCACCATCGCCGATATGACCGTTGATATGGTGCGCCGGACCGTGATCCGTTCGGGGAAGAAGATCCATCTCACCGGTAAAGAATACGTTCTGCTTGAGTTGCTGCTGCAACGCACCGGAGAAGTGTTACCCAGGAGTCTTATCTCGTCCCTGGTCTGGAACATGAATTTTGACAGTGATACGAATGTGATTGATGTCGCCGTGAGACGTCTGAGAAGTAAAATTGATGATGACTTTGAGCCAAAACTGATCCATACCGTTCGCGGTGCCGGATATGTCCTGGAGATCAGAGAAGAGTGAGGTTCAAAATTTCCCTGACCACACGCCTGAGCCTGATTTTTTCTGCGGTGATGCTTACGGTATGGTGGTTATCAAGTTTTATCCTGATTAGCACCCTTAATGGCTATTTCGATAATCAGGACCGCGATTTTCTGACAGGTAAACTTCAGCTCACCGAAGAGTTTCTTAAAACAGAGACGTTCAGGAACAAAACGGATATTAAGTCATTATCAGAAAAAATAAACGATGCGATGGTGGGGCACAATGGCTTATTCATTTCTATAAAAAACATGGAAAATGAAAAAATTGTTGAACTCTATGCCAAAAATTCTGTTGTTCCAGCGGTCCTGCTTAATAAGTCGGGTGATATTCTCGACTATATGATCCAGACGGAAGAAAATAACACCGTGTACCGCAGTATCTCGCGGCGGGTTGCCGTGACGCCGGAACAGGGTAAAAGCAAACATGTCATCATTACGGTTGCCACGGATACTGGGTATCACACCCTGTTGATGGACAAACTCAGTACCTGGCTGTTCTGGTTCAATATCGGTCTGGTCTTTATTTCTGTTTTTCTGGGCTGGCTGACCACACGTATTGGTCTGAAACCGCTACGGGAAATGACCAGTCTGGCTTCCTCCATGACCGTACACAGCCTGGATCAGCGTCTAAATCCCGATCTGGCTCCGCCGGAAATCTCTGAGACCATGCAGGAGTTCAATAATATGTTTGATCGCCTGGAGGGGGCATTCCGGAAACTGTCAGATTTCTCGTCTGACATCGCGCATGAGCTGCGCACACCAGTCAGTAATCTGATGATGCAGACGCAGTTTGCACTGGCTAAGGAAAGGGATGTTTCGCATTACCGCGAAATTTTATTCGCTAACCTGGAAGAACTGAAAAGGTTGTCACGAATGACCAGTGACATGCTTTTTCTGGCACGTTCAGAGCATGGTCTGCTGCGGCTGGATAAACATGATGTGGATCTGGCAGCCGAACTGAATGAATTACGTGAGTTGTTCGAGCCCCTGGCAGACGAAACAGGAAAGACAATCACGGTTGAAGGAGAGGGCGTTGTTGCCGGAGACAGCGATATGCTCCGACGTGCTTTCAGTAACCTGCTTTCCAATGCAATCAAGTATTCTCCCGATAACACCTGTACAGCGATACACCTTGAGCGTGACAGTGACTGTGTGAACGTGATGATTACGAATACGATGTCCGGCCAGGTTCCCGCTAATCTGGAACGTTTGTTTGACCGGTTCTATCGCGCAGACTCATCAAGGTTCTACAACACGGAAGGCGCGGGGCTGGGATTATCAATTACAAGGTCGATCATTCATGCTCACGGCGGCGAGCTGTCAGCAGAACAGCAGGGGCGTGAAATTGTGTTCAAAGTGCGCCTGTTAATGGATTAATCCCGTTGTTCAGGAGAAACCTGGAAGGTGACAAAATTGTCATCATTCAGTCACGCGATAAACAGAGGCGGTTTTTTATAATTATTCATAAATCAGGAGCAGCGTGATAACACAATCACCTGGTTCCTGGAGTGATGATTAACCCGCCCTGAGATCAACTGCTTTCTCTGTTATAAGCCATTGATTGTTTGGGTATGTAAACACCGGAGACCCAACCATGAAAAAGATTCTCGTATCATTTGTTGCCATTATGGCTGTCGCTTCATCCGCCATGGCTGCAGAGACAATGAACATGCATGACCAGGTAAATAATGCACAGGCTCCTGCCCATCAGATGCAGTCATCTGCTGAAAAAAGCGCAGTTCAGGGAGACAGCATGACAATGATGGATATGAGCAGTCACGATCAGGCCGCAATGTCCCATGACATGATGCAAAACGGCAATTCTGCTGCCCATCAGGACATGGCTGAAATGCATAAAAAAATGATGAAATCCAAGCCAGCAGCTTCTAACGAAACAGCAAAATCATTTTCCGAAATGAACGAGCATGAGAAATCCGCTGTTGTGCATGAGAAGGCGAATAATGGTCAATCTTCCGTTATTCATCAGCAGCAGGCTGAAAAGCATCGCAGCCAGATCACCCAGAATTAACCCGCAGCTCCACTTGTCAGACCCTCATTTGACGCCGAAGTCACTGGCTTACGCTCCCGATCGGGAGCGTTTTTTTTAAACCAAATGAAAGATTATGTCTGTGTATGATTAATCGTAGTCTGCGGCCTGTTATGAACTAAATGAACGACGGACTAAATTTAACATAAGATAGATTATACGAGCCAACTCATTGAAATATAACAAATTAATTGATTTCTTTACGATCATCTCCAGGGCTTATGCCGCGCCGTATCCTGAGACTGGCTGAGAATATGAATGATCGTAACTACCGTAAGTGATGGCACAAAATAAATCATATGCTGTTCTACCGGCAGCGAGAAGATATCCTCTCCCAACTCTGCGCGATGCGTGCCGATGTCATGCTTGGCCAGCACATCAAACACTGCGGCTATTCGGCCGATATACGCATCCGCCTGAACAATCCCGAACTGTCTGAAGCTGTAGTCCCAGATAGCCTCCAGATCTTCTTATGCTTTGGGGGTCAGCTCAATCTCTTTCATTTGCCATCCTGGCCCTGACATTATTCAGGAATGCATCCTTGTTCCATGGTTTCGCCTCGCCGCTGCTGAGCCCTTCGGCCAGCAGGTCGCGCAGTTGCTGAAGGCGTGATTCAGCCTGCTTCTCGCGCAGCAGACGCAGCGCGTCACGCATGACCTCGCTCTGGGTACGATAATCACCGGCCTTAACCAAGGAATCGATAAATTCACGCAGCTCGTCGCCTACGTCCACCGTCATCGTACGGGCCATAACCCCTCCGTTTCTTAATGTAAGATTTGTTCTTACATCATTATATCAGGTTACTCCCCTGCTTCCATATCCGGCATATTAGCCAAAATACCCCGGCTATAGTCAGGAGATCCGACTTTGCCGGAAACCGGATCTCAGAAGAGAAAAAGAAGAGTTGTTGCAAGATAAGCACAAAAAATGGTGGTTTGTTGAGATATGGTAATTATTGCTCAGTGGGCAAAATTCAGAACAGAGTTAGCCTGAAATTGCAAAAAACAGGCCAGAAAAACTTTTTTCAGCTCATTTTCATCAACCGGCCTTAAAGGCTGCTTCGGATTTCCTAAATACAGTTTTACATAAGGAACATCGTATGACTGTATTTCTCATGGCCGTTTTCTATGGCCTCTTAAAAACTGGCTCTCTCATTGCCCTACTTGTTGATGCCTATAAAGGCTGGACCTTGTTCTGGAAGAACTATGATCGACTCCCCCATATCTACCGTTCGCAATGGCGATATCAGCGACGCTTCATTCTCAAAAGAATCTGGAAACGCATCAGAACCGGCTAAGCCGGTTCTTCCAGCAGCATCCCCAACCCGGCCAGCCAGCACAGACAGCACCAGGTGGTGAACACCATTCTGGTCTCGCCGGATTTCCACTTACGGATGGTGCGCTCGTCCACATCTAGCCGGTTGGCCAGCTGGATATCTGTGAGCGGGATCAGCGCCCGGACCACGCTGACTTCACTGGCTGAAGGTGCCATCCAGCTCTCGCCCGAGCACAGTGTTTCAGGGTTAAATTTCTCTAGTTCTATCAGCCCCTGAACCTGACGGGCATTTTCTGCCTTCATATGCGGTTAACCTTTCTGATCAGGATTGCGACACACTTTGTACACGATGGGCAAGACGGCGCGTTTCTTCCACGGCCCTGAGTTCATTTGCTTTTTCTATCATTTCTGCGGTTGGTTCAGAAAGTTTTTCAAAAAACTCCTTAAACCTCTTTGCAACTGACTGCAGAGAAACACTGTCAGTTCTCGCTGTTTTAAGATTGGTGTAGACGAGGCGGGAAAGGGGTTTGGTCAGTTCCTTCCGTTCCATGTATCGTTTGAAGATCCAGAGATAAATATCAACCAGTTCCAGCCCGGCACTCATCGTTCCCGACTGGAAGACAAGCGGTTTTGCTGGCATGTTCTTCATATCCATGACAGGCAAACCCGGCCCCAGTGCCCACGGCGGTTCGCGGATCTGGTAGTAAAACTCGTTCAACTCCCGCTGGGTGGTGTTGAACTGTGACTGCTGGTCAACAATGATATCTGCTTTCCGGTTCGGTGCCCCCAGACGAGAGCAGATCCCGTGCAAAACGGACTGAAAACCAATCATATTGGGCATGATCTGCAACTTTTCCTTATTGGTTTTGCAGTTGTACCCCAGCTCATCAAAGTTGACCATCGCCCAAGATAGGGCATCGGTAATGAGTTCAACTGAACGGGCATCACCCAGAGAGTGAACGCGCTGAAGCAGCACTCCACAAACCTCACTGAATAATGAGCAAGAACGTTCATCATGAGCCTCAAGACGGGCACGCCACGCTTTTTCAGCCAGCTCATCATCAAACAGATTAGACAGATTCAGCAGCAGGGGATAGCGCAGAGGGGTCCAGTAGGCACTCCAGGGCACAACCGGATTCAGTCCCTGATCAAACACCTGGTCGAAGAACGAAATAATGGCGTGATCGCGCTTAACCACCTGCCAGATATCAAACCGTATCCGGTGATTTTTCTGCAGGACCAGCAGCGTATCCACAACTTCTGAAAGGCGGTGCACGCCCAGTTCCGCAGCGTGCAGGCGCTCCACGCCCAGAGTTTTGCGTAATGCGGCAAGATCCGCTTCAGCAACCTTATCTAGGTCAGCCTCTGAGGACAGTACTCCGTAGGAGAGGATTGGCTGGGTTTTGTCAAAAAGGTTTCGGCCAGTCTGGCCTGTTTCATCCACATAAAAGTGCATTCAGATATCCTTTTCAAGGCAGGAGGAAAAGAAACGGCATAATTCAAATCAATGTAAAACCTTCCTGTTGCCGGCTGCAAGTGATCCTCTTAAATGAGTTTTCGGATCTCAGGAAGGGAAAAAACAGATTTTTGCAGGATAAGCACTAAAAACGGTGAATTGTTGTGATTAGGGGATTATTGCAATCAGAACAATAACTGGAATTGAAAAGGTTATATTCATCAATAAATAGCAGAGTCACAGACCTGCTGAAAGCCAGACCATGAAGATACTACCCGAGCCTGCTTCAGGAAGATCCATTTCAAATATCCGGATACACAGGCAACTGTGGCGACAATTGTAATGACATTAACCATATCGGCTTCTCTGAAGCATTGGTTATGGCAACCACGTTATCAATACCTTTCCATCGTTTTCAGTAAATGTCACTAACAGACCGATATTACCGGACCTGTAAGTTGTCTGTGACCAATATCACCAATTTGTAACTAAAATGTGAAAATACGGTTTATCTGTGCTTTATTTTTCTCCGATATAAAATGGAGGTCTTTATGAAAGATGTCAGTATTTTGAATGAAATGATCTTCAGTGCATCAACAGAAAATGAACTACAGGAAAAATTTGAAGATATATATCACCGTATCAACAACGAGAGTGAATATGATGACTCGGAGTCAGTCGAATTTCTGCCACTTCCAAGACTGAATTCCCGTTCTGAACGCTCAGAAGTGCAGGACATCATTTCAGTTGTAATTAAAAGCGGATGTTTTACCAGTGGCCCCTATATTGGAAAAGTAGAAGAGACATTAAGATTATTTTATGGTGCTCATACCTGTATTGCCACCAGTAGCGGCACCGATGCGTTAAAAATAGCTCTTAAATCTGTTGGAGTGGAACCCGGAGATGAAGTCATCAGTTCCACTGAACTCCTTTGCAGCTACGGAGAATGCCGTGATGGCCGTGGGAGCCGTTCCGGTCTTCGCTAATATTGACAGTTCTTTCAATATGCTTCCGGATGAAGTGGATCGCCTCAGAACTTCAAAGACAAAAGCCGTGTTACCGGTCTGCCTTTATGGCTCCTGCATGTACATTGATGCCATTCACCGGATTGCCCGCAAAGCCGACATTCCTGTTATCGTGGATGCAGCACAGTGCTTTGGTATCAGGTCACTCATCAGCCACTGTGATCTGCTGGCGTTGAGTTTTAATCCATTTAAGAATATTGGTTCTCTTGGTAAATCCGGTGCAGTTCTGACCCTTTCTCCTGAACTGGCACGCCTGGCAAGGCAATATTCATATCACGGATTTGCTGAAGGTAAAAAGAATATTAAAGCCCAGAACTGGGGATTAAACAGTCGTATGGATAATCTTCAGGCTGCCACGCTTAGTGTCAAACTTCAACATTTTGAAAATAATGCAAAAAAACGCTGCCTTCTTGCAGCCCGTTACCATCTTTTACTGTCTGACCTGTCACATAACATAATACTTCCGACAGAGACCCATCAGAATACATGGCACCTTTTCCCGGTACTGCTCTGCAAAGGCGAACGTGATTCTCTGTTCGCCTTTGCTCGTGAAAAAGGAGTGGAGTTAGATATTTACTATCCCGTCCTTTCACATTGCGGAGAGCATCCATTGGCAACCGGATATTCCCGTCGAGAGCAGTTCCGTGATTCTGAAAAAATACATTCTGCATTACTTCATCTGCCACTGCATAACCATATGTCGCTCCAGGAGCAAAACATCGTTATCGAGGTACTGCATGACTATTTTAAATAAAAACTGGCCCGTCGAATTCCCGTTCCCGACAGTAATCCGCACTGTGGTGTGCAGCGATCTTGATGAAACTTATATTCCTTCGGACAGTGATAAAAAAAAACTGGGGGGGGTCGTTCAGCTGGAGTCCTATATTACATCCCATGCTGAAAAAAAGGGGATTCTCGCTGGCTGGATCACGGGAACAAATCTGGATTCAGCCTGGCGAAAATCCAGGGGATATATCTCGCGAAGCCCTCACTTTATATGTTGCAGTCTCGGCACCGAATTTTACTGGGTGAAAAATGGCCGTCTCATCCCCTCTGAAACCTGGGCAGAAAGAATAAGCCGTTCAGGCTACAGCCGTCAGAATGTCAACTGTCTGGTTAAGATTCTGATGGAAAAAGAGATCCCCCTTCTGAAACAACCAGAGGATTATCAGGGCCCCTTTAAAGTGAGCTATTACTACCCTGAGAGCCCATCTATTGCCAGCGATTTTGCCACCATTCAGGAACTGGCTGACGAACGACGAATTCGTGTTGTGTTTACCCGCTGTAACCCGGCGGCTGGCGATCCCCCTGGCTGTTATGACGTTGAATTTATCCCCCTCTGTTGTGGCAAGGATCAGGCTGTGTCTTTTCTGATGGAAGAAACCGGACTGCCGAAAGAAGCCATTATTGCCTTTGGTGACAGTGCGAATGATTTTGCCATGTTTGCACAGGCCGGAAGTGGCTATCTGGTGGGTAATGCCGACCCGTTTGCAGTCAGCCAGTACGGAAACAGACTGGACAGTGCTTACTGCCACGGGATACTGAGCGTTCTTAAGGAGCTATAGTGATGATTATCGGAATTGTCGGCTGTGGGGGGATTGCCCGTGCCCATGTCAACGCACTTTGTCTCAATCCGCTAGTAACTGGTCTGGCCCTGTACGATGTGAGTCCGGACAACGCCCGACAGCTCAGCGAAATAAGCTCCCTGCCGGTAACAAACTGCCAGGATCTGGAGCAGCTTGCCGGAGTCAGTCAAGGGTTCATTATCTGCACACCAAACCATCTCCACGTTAGCGTGGCAGAAGAAGTGCTTCGCTACAAACAGCTCCCGTTTGTGTGTGAAAAACCCCTCTCAACAGATCTCAACTCTGCACGATATCTACAGGAGATTGCTCCAAAAGGCAGTATCGTGTCTTTTAACTACCGATATAACCCCGTCATCGACATGATAATGCGTCTGAGAAATGAGAGGAAATTAGGTGAACTGCATTTCTTCTCAGCAGAATTTAATAAAAATTCTGCACTGACCCGCCATCACCTGACCTGGCGAGACTCCGCACAACAGAGCAAAAGCAGCGGTGCTCTGGGCGATCTATCCTGTCATCTGCTTGATTTATTTTGTTTTATAGGGGAAAGCCCGGTAGTGGTTCATGGGATCAAAACGGTAAAGGGGACACGGGTGGGTACAAAATCAGATGGTCAGGTTGAAGTGGATGATAACGGCTATGTAATGGGCAGTTCAGAAAAGGGAGCTTATTTCAGAGTTCATGCCAGTAAATCGGAAACAGATCAGAATTTGGGACTGCATATACAGCTTGTATTTGAAAATGGTGAAATCAGATATTCAACCCACCATGAAAATCGCCTGCTCCTGATTCTATTTAATGATACGAATACGGAAACAATTGGCTTCGACGCTCTGAAACGCTTGCCTGATCCACCACGGGAGCTTCCATTCTGGTCTGATTCGTTTATTCATCTTCATGACGACTGGTGTGCTCTTATTAAATATGGTCACTCGTCTCCTAAGCTGGCGGACCTGTCATCCGGCCTTCATATACAGGAAATAATTGAGGCATTCTGATATGGATACCATTCTTTTAACCGGGCTGTTTGCTGCATTTTTCACAACGTTTGCGTTCGCTCCCCAGAGCATAAAAACTATCAGGACACGCAATACCGAAGGTATCTCCGTTGTTATGTATATCATGTTCCTGATAGGTGTAATCTCATGGATAGCGTATGGCATTATGCGATCTGATTTTGCCGTACTGATCGCCAATATTGTCACACTGTTTCTGGCTGCACCAGTGCTTGTAATAACACTTATCAACCGCAGGAAAAAACACGTATGAATATTGCAATCATCGGCGCGGGTCCTGCCGGCATCATTTCTGCCCGTAATGCGATTAAAGCAGGTCACTCCGTGGTTCTGTTTGAGAAGAATACCCGAATTGGGGGGATCTGGAACCCCTGGAGTGGTGGCGCTTACCGTAATGCCTGTATGCAGAACTCCCGTTATACATTTCATTATACTGGCTTTCCCCCTGGCGATATCGATGAATTTCCAGGAGTGGAACAGGTATTCAGATATCTTTCGGCCGTGGCCGGAGAGGATGCCCTCCGTGAGTCGACCCGACTGAATACTGAAGTTGTTTCACTCAGAAAAGACGCCGGACACTGGGTGATCCGCTGCGCTTCTGAAGGAAAAGACACGGAAGACATTTTTGACCGGGTCATCATTGCAACAGGTGAACTCTGGCAACCCCGCCGGCCCCCCCTGCCAGGTGAGGAAAACTTCTCCGGAACGTTGATCACGTCGAGAGATTATCAGGAGCCAGAGGCATTTAAAGGAAAAAATATCCTCATCATTGGCGGCGGTGTCAGCGGTGCGGATATTGCCTCAGACCTTGTTCCCTTTGCCAGAAGCGTAAGTCTGTCCGTCAAAAAGATGGGACTTTATCTGCCGAGACAATTCCCGACTGGCCCGAATGACATGATGCACTCCTATCTGGGCAGGTGTCTGCTGAGCCAAATGAATTATGAAGATTTTATCGGTTATCTCGACACCATGATGCCTGACTACATGCAGGCCTACCGAGCATCCGGTCTGTTGCCAGACATGGCGAACAATAACGCGGTGCATGTTAACGAAAAAACCATACCGAATGTGGCCGCCGGTCTGATAAAAGTTAAACCCCTGGCAGAGCGTTTCACCGGAGAAGGCGCTATTAAGTTCGTCGACGCATCTCAGGAAAAATATGATGTAATCATAACCTGTACAGGCTATGAAATGCCTGATTACTCGTTCATTCAGGGATTTGACAGAACACAGCTCTATGAGCACTTTTTCTGGACAGAGGACCCTTCTCTGGCCGTCATTAATCCCCCGGTGGATACCGCCGGTTTCGGGGCTGCGTTTCCCTATTTTGATATCATCAGCCAGTGGGTAATGAACGTATTCTCCGGGAAGACTTCCCTTCCGGAAAAAGAAGCTATGCGCAAATGGTGTGCTGAGCACATGGCTTCACTTCATGTTAAGCGATTTTATGACAGCTGGCTGGAAACCATCCGGATTGGGTTGCTGTCAGGTCTTCTCCCGGACCCGGCCCGCGACTTTTCCCGATACTGGAACATCATCAGCAGTATGGTCAAACCTGCCTATCTGGCCACTCCTCCCGCATTTCCGGAGCATGGTATGATGGACAGCCTGTTTGATTTCCGGATCGCCAGAATACGCATACTGTCAGGGCTGGGAAACGATGCTCTCAGTTA